>ERZ773018.81-NODE-81-length-66035-cov-4.593801_pt1 | contig 66035 bp, 78 predicted proteins | sample MGYA00580840_ERZ773018 | MGnify/ENA primary metagenome ERZ773018 (study PRJEB29015, sample SAMEA2738125) | human oral metagenome | biome: human oral; feature: human-associated habitat; material: saliva | place: China | collected 2256 ... | reverse complement strand
CGTGATTTCATAGTTACCAGCTTTATGCTCAAACACTAATCGCTCAACATCTTCTCTAGTTCCAAGCCAAGCTACGTCACCGATGATTCGATTCCCTAAATCATCAGACAGCAACCCATCTCTGAAAATTACATTTTTATCAGCAATAAAGTCGAAAAAGTAAAGTAAAGTGTCCGTCATGTTCCATTGTGTTGCTTTATCATAATGACGCTCGCTGGAATTATCGTTACAATCCACAAACTGAATTTTATCACCTAACTTATACGTACCTAAATTTACAATCATGTTGTCAATCCTCCATTTAATTTAATCGTTTGATGTCATTTGTTGAAACTAAAGTGATAGAGTACGTTGTAACACTATCAGATGATTTAGAGTACATTGCAAAATCAATGTAATAACAAAGAGTTCCATCTTCACAAGCGATTTCATCGTTATCACTATTTACTGTACGCTTAATCACAGTCATTACGATTCGTCCTGTCAGTGGTGTGTAGTAAATTTCGTCATAATAGTGTACATACGATTCACTAACATTTAATTTTGGTAATGCTTCTTCAACTACATTTAACGTCCACTCATCAAATCCTTGACGCTCCAATAAATAACTAACAGTACTACTCGACTTACTAGTAAATTCACATAATTCTTTCATCGCAGCGATTAAATCTAAATCGTCGAATCCTACAATTCTAGACTTCACTAGTCGATGACTCTTTGGTTCATTTTCATGATGCTTTAAAACACCAATGAATTTGTTTCCCATATCATTAACCCTCCATTAATTTAACATCTTAATGTTATCTACACTTGTAAACATCGTCGAAAATCCTTGAATTCCACCATTGAATAAATTTTGATGTGTGAGTGCAATTTCATATACAGTCGTGTCGTCATTGCATAAGATAATGTCAGTATCCTTTACGTTACGTTTACTAATCATCAAACCAATGTGTCCGATATCTTCTAGATATAATCCATCGTAATCCACATATTTATTTTCATTCGCAAATTTCGAAAATATATCACTAGCAGCGTCAATAATCCAATTGTCAACTTTATAGACATTGAACAATACTTTCATTTCAGAACTTTGCATTCTAACACAATTACAAAAAACTTTTGTAATGTTCGTTGAATCCACATCTCTAAGCATAGCAACTTCAATTTTGTTAGCTCGATGATTTTTGAAAACCGCCAATGTTTTATTTGTTAAATCTTTCACAATCTCATACCCCAATCTAATCAAGTAACTTGATGTCGTCAGCACCTACGAATACCATTGAAAAATCTTCCATGTCACCAGATGTTATATCCCATAACGAAAGTATAATTTTATAGACAGTCACATCATCGTTGCAGATGATGATATCATTACTATTTGCTTTATCTTTACTAACCATCAGACCTACTCGGTTGATGTCAGCGACTAGCACTTCATCATAGTGCGAGTAGATATCTCTGTTTTCGAATCTCGGAAAAGCGTCTTCTACTACGTTTAGAATCCAAATATCTAAGTCTTCGGAATCAAACATACGTTTTAGTCCATCATGTTGCGTTTCCACCCACTTGCAAAAAACTTCTGCAATATTAACATTGTCTAAATTTTGAATCAACGCAAATTCATGCTTGCTCGTTTGATGATTTTTAAATGCAACTACAGTTCTTTTTGTTAAATTATTCACAATCTATTACTCCTATTCTTTATAATCCAAACTAATTTGCTTATTATCTTTTAATTCCATCTTCAAATCCATTTGCAATATCGTTTACTAATACTAATGAAAACTGATATTTGTGTCTAATATCATTTTCTCCTTGCAATCTACGGACTGGACGCACGGACAGTTCACCTCTAAAATAAGGTGTTCTAATATCAGTCTCATATGGATTTTGAATAAAGTCCATTATGCCGACATACAGTGAGTCTTCAATCACCATTGGTATAGTGGTTGTATCGTCAAACTCATCAGAGTAGAACAACTCATTCATGACGGTTGTCATTTTAATCCCTAAATCGTGAATGTCGATATCTTTCTTGATGGTATTATTAATTTTCGAACACCATGTCAAGAATAACTCATATAGCTCGCAAGGTGTCATTACTGGTGCTCTGAAAACATACTTATTCTCAGCATTTCCAATTTCTTCAAAGATATAAATTCGGTCAAACTCTCTTGTTGTCATAATCAAAATCCTTCCTGTAACCAAAGTGAGTCATTTCTAATCTCATATGGACTCACAACGAGTAATCTGAATGTGCGTTCACTAATCACAATGTCATCTAAGAATTGGTCATACATTTTGATTGTAAGTCCACCGCTTAATGTCACTGTATGGGTAAACGGTGATACATCTAGTGAATAAGTGAAACCGAGTGTACCATCAAACTCTACGCCATTTTTCTTAGCGTAAAATTCTCCCCCAAGTGGAAATGCATTATTAATTTCATATGTCTGTTCTAACATCTGATTTCGTAATTCATACCACAAATCACTACTTTCAAAAATATTTTTAGTATGTTTATCAAGTCCACAGCACCATTTAACAAATTCTTTGTAAATGTCAACCATAGATTCTTCTGACTCGTCTTCCATAATATATGTGAAAGTATTCACAAAATCATCAACTTCCATAAATGTGACAATAAGTGTACTATCTTTAAGTTCCATCTAGTTACCTCCTAAATTAAGTCGAGTGGAAAATCCACTCGACTAGCTATTAAATTCATTCGCAAAAAACACTTCTATATTCTTTTTCGCACGTGTTAGTGCAGTATATGATAAGTTCGGTTTCTTGGCAATCCATTCATCTTTTGACGTTAAGTAATAAACGACGTTGTCCCACTCTGAACCTTGAGATTTATGTACTGTCATTGCGTATCCTAAGTTCATACGTACAAATGGTACACGTTGTGCTCTCACGTTAGCTGTTAATAGTAATTCCGAAATGTCATTACGGTCAACAGTCTTCAACCAACGATTCATTGATTCCATCACACATTCTTTTAATTCTCCAGTTACTTCTGAGCGTGCGTATGCGTATACTAGTGAATTGCGTCGTACTAGAGCGTCATATAATTTGCTTGTAGCAAACTCACTCTCGTCGAACGAGAACGTCTCTAAAAGCTTAGACCATGCGTCGTATCCAGTTAGTACTTTTTCTACTTTGAATAACTCAGAGTTGTAGAAGCTTGAAATTAAATCAGTTTGTCCGAACACGTTCGACATGGACACTAATTTCTCTCCCGGACTTACGATTCCAGTGTATCCCAATTCCGTACGAATGAATTCATTTAATGCGTTCACATTCTTGTTTTGGAATGATAATACAACGTCAGCATTTAACAATCGACGTGTCAACGCTGGATTTTTACCAATACTTTCGATATTACCAGTGTTATAGAGATTTAACGGATATTTGCGAATAAGTTTGCTCACTTTTTCACCATCTTTAACTCTAGTCGCAATCTCAATGACTTTGTCAGTAGAACGCATGACCGTATTTAAGATGAAAAATCCATCGTCTTTACCTACACGATATGGTTGCATGTAGTCATTCAGTTCACCTTCTACTGGTTCTAGCTGATATGGGTCTCCACAGATTAACATAGTAATATCGTGTCCCATTGTTCGACACTCATGTACTGCATCCATTAAAACATTAAATTGAAGTTTGTTAATCATCGACGCTTCGTCTACGATTAAGAATTGTACTTCGTCTTTCATTAAAAGAGCTGCTACTTGACTTGATTCACGTGTTTTAAACTCCACGCCCACCTTAAAGTCAAAGAGTTTACGCATGCTTGTACCAACACCATACTTAATGTCAAGAGCTTCTTCAAGAGCACCTTGATAGAGCAATCCATAGTTGTAATTGATGATGATACTTGAGTCAATTTTCAAGTTTTCTAAAAATTGAGCTACTTTTTCCAAATCATCTGACGTATCGATTGGAAATTTCTGTTGCATAATTGATAGCACTTTCACTGGAGTACTCAATAACGATGCGACCGTTTTAAAAATCGTGTTACGTGTCGTTGTGCGTTTACGTACATTCTCCAACGCTTGTAGTGTTGGTGCAATCGTTAAAATACGTCGACCTACACGTAAATCATTCACATATTTATTCATAATATCTGTAGCAACAGTCGTTTTACCAGTCCCAGCTGCACCCATAAGCACGCTGAAATCGTTCTCACGGTCGTAAATTGCGTCAGAAATTGCTTGTTGTTCTTGTGTTAATGTAAACATCTACGTCCACCTTTCATTTTTGGTTAAAAAATAAACCCCCAATTTCTTGGGGGTTCGCATTCTTATTTGAAGCCACCACCGAATAATGTAGTACCTACACCTGACATACCAGAGTAGCTACCGTATCCTTGTGATGTTGCACCGTATTCAATATCAACACCAAATTTTGTGAAGCTATCAGACATCATATTTGCATAGTGTCCCGGTGAAGCTGCCCATTGTTCGTACATCATTTTAGCTACTTGTGTTTCATTTAAGAAGTTTTTAGCATCAGTGATTACTTCAATGTTTCCAAGTAAGTTCTCACCTTTAAATGCTAGACGTTCTCCTTTGTAGTCTTTGTAGACTGTGCTGAAACTTGAACCGTCTAAACGTACATGTGCTTTACCATTTACATAGATTGAAGCACCACCTGATTGATTTGCTAATTCTGCTGAACGAATACCAGCTAGACGAACTAACTCTTGGTCGACTTGGATTGGTTTAACACCTTTCTTCGCACGTTCTGCGTTCATAAGTTTTGCAAACTCATCATTCACTTTTAATACGTCTAAGTGTTCGTTACCGTATTTAGTGATAGCTTTTGCTTCTTCTACATTTTTAGTTTTTGAAGTTGATTTAAATTGTAAATCACCTTTTTTGATTGCAGATAATTCTGCGTCAGTTGCATTGTTTAATGCTTCTAAAGTTGAATATTTCTTAGTATTTTCGTTGTTACGAGCGTATGCTGCTTGTGTTCCAGTACCTTTACGTACTACACGTTTTTTACCGGCAACAGTGCGTTCTGCACCAACTTTAGTTTCAGATTTTTTCACACCATTTACTGTTGTGATTTCGAAGTCTTGTTCCACATATCCAGCTTTACCGTCACTTTCAACAACTTCTTTCCCAGCTGGGATTGTAACGTCGTTGATTGTTTCAGTTTCGATAGTTAAATCACGAACTTTACGAGTTTCTTTAGTTTTAACTTCAACTGGTTTTGGTGCTTCCGTTGTAGTAGTTGTAGTAGTTGGTTCTACTGGTTTTTCTACTGGAGCTTCTGGTTTTGGTGCTTCTGTTGTTGTAGTTGGTTTTTCTTCCACAACTGGAGCTTCTGGTTTTGGTGCTTCTGTTGTAGTTGTTGTTTCAGTTGGTTTTTCAACTGGAGTTTCTTGTTTTGGTGTTTCTGTCGTAGTAGTTGTTGTAGTTGGGTCTACTGGTTTTTCTGGTGATGCTGGTTTTGCATCTACTTCTTTAGTACCAACTAACACGATTTCATCAACTGCGTCAACTACGTGTTCACTTACAGCTGTTGAAGATTTGATTTTACCATTTTCATAAATAGTTGTAATGATTTTAGTAATGCTTCCGTCTACACCGTTTTGGATAACTTTACGCACACCTTTGTCCAAAGTTGCGTCTGTACGTTCAATCACACCATGTTTGATTGGAGTTACAGTTTTAACTGTATCTTTACGGATTACTGGACGTTCTTCAACTGGAGCTACCGGTTTTTCAGCTGGTTTTTCTTCCGCTGGTTTAGCAGAGTCAGCTGGTTTTTCAGCATTTGCTGTTGTTGTAGTAGCTGGTTTTTCAGCTGGTTTTTCAGCTGGTTGTGCTGGAGTTTCTTCTGAACCGATTACAGTAGAAGATGGTTGTCCTTGTTGTTGTGGTTGAACTTGTGTTTCACGCCCATGGTCTAATTGTTTTTGAACTTCTTTTTTGATTTCTTGTACTTTTTGGTCTTGTGAGTTAGAAACATCTTCTTGAACTTTTTGACCTTGTGCTTGTTGAATTGCAGCTGGAGTGTTTGCAGCTGGAGTTTTTTCAACTTCTTGGTAAACTTTTACTTCACCAGTTTGTACGTTACCAACAGCTGTGTAGCCATCTTTTGCGTATAATACGTTACCAGTGTAGATTAAGTTCACATCTGCGATACCGTTATCAGCAGCAATCTTGTTCATGTCAATTCCACTAGCTTGTGCAATAACACCTAAAGTGTCGCCCCATTTGATTACGTATGGAGAACTAAAATCACCGATTTCAGCTTTTACTTGTTCAACAGTACGTGCTTCCCATGGAGTATCTGGTGTTGCAACTGTATCATATCCAGCGACCGCTGCGTCAGCTTTAGAAGCCATCATTGTACCAGCTAAGATAATTCCAGCAACCGCTGTAACGAATTTACCAGTACGTAATTTGCGTAATTTGAAAGTTTGTTTTGTCATTTTAATACACCTCATAATTTTTTATTTTTATCTCTTACAAATATTACTATACCACATTTTCAATTTGAGTACAGACCTAAATGCAAGAAATTTTTATTTACGCTTTCTATCTTTTTATTATAACACACTATATAATATCAACACAATACCAATTTACTGAATTTGCGGTACTTTCATAAGCGTGAGCACACTTTTTGTATGCCATGGTAGTTTATCAATAAGAAAATATTTTTGTAAATGTTTCAAGTATGATTCGTCGGTTTCGATATACTCAGTATCAAAAACGACCGTATCTGGTTCTATAGATTCTTTCAAAATATTATACGCTGTAATCATCGACGGATATATTTCTTTACTCTCACGCTCTAACGCACCGAGTCCCCACGTGGCATGGAACATGATTTGCAACATGTCGAACTCCGTGGCTGTCACAGTGTATTTTTTCGTGTCGATTTCAAACCACTCGATAATCTTGTTTTCTAACAATGCGTCACACCACTGGCGAATCTCCACGAGCTTTTCCATTCTGAATGGAACAACTTTTCTTGTTTCTTCGTTGTCAATCTGAATCGGAAAGTCCCAATCTCGAATGATGATTTTACCATATTGTTTCAATGTGCTCATTAAGTTTCTTACTATAGTAGTGCATTCCGATTCTGTTTTATAAGAAACAAGTTCATGAAACACGCTCGACGCAAAAATCACATCATAGTATTCAATCTTCTCAGTCAAGTCTTTCAAGCACACTGTACCATGCACACTTAATTGTCGTTGTACAGTTGGTGACACGTCGAATGCGTGATACGTTACGCCACGTTTTTCAATCTGATAAATGAACTCTGGTGAGAATCCAGAACCGAAATCCAATAATTTCATTCCGGGTTCTAAGTATCGTAACACAGCTTCTAGTTTCGCTCGTACAGTTTGATTCATTCTATCTTGATACGTGTTATCTAAATGATTGTCCATGTTATTACTCCTTTTGGTAATGTAAATATACACTTTACATTTATTTCTACTATATAATATCACAAATATCATATTGAGTACAGACCTAAATACGAAAAAACCATAACGTCATATTTCAGACGTCATGGTTAAAAACTGGATAACTATTTAGTGTGGTCTTTCTTAATTTTTAGACCTAATCCACCAAGTAATGCTACAAGTCCTGCACCTAATGCACCAACTAGTGAATCAACACTAGTGTTTGGAAGTTGTTTTTCTTCCTTCTTAGGAGCTACTTTTTCTTGTTTCAATTCTGTACTTGGAGCTTTTTTATCTTCTTTTGGAGCTTCCGCACTTGGTTTAATATCGTTAGATGGTTTTACATCCTCTGATGGTTTTGGAGCTTCCTCGCTTGGTTTAACATCTTCTGATGGTTTCACTTCACTTGGTTGCTCAACGTTAGTAGTTGGTGCTTCCTCGCTTGGTTTTTCAACATCAGTAGATGGTTTTTCTTCTGATGGTTTCTCAGCGTCAGTAGATGGTTTTTCTTCACTTGGTTTTGGAGATTCTTCCGATGGTTGCTCAGTTTCTGTACCCGGAGCTTCTGCTCGTGGATATTCTTCTGGTTGCTCAGCAGCTTTTGGAACTTCTTCTAAGTCGTAAACCATTTTAAGACTTAAGCGTACTTTGTCATCTTCGTCGAAATTCTCACGTTGGATGTCACGGATTGCTTTAATCTTGTATTTCTTACCACCCATTTCAAACTCTTTACCTAACATTGCTTGCATTAAGTTTGATTGCGAGTTTAATTGAGCGTCAGCTTGGTCTTTGTTGTCAGCTGAACCATTTAATACAACTGCTTGTTTGATGATTTCTCCACCAACAACATAGTCAACGGTTGCTACATATTGAGCTAGTTTAGTAGATGCTTCACGAACTGTTATTATAGTGTTAGATACTTCCACTTCTTTACCAGTAGCTTTGTCACGATTACGATATCCGTGTCCCCCGATGTTTGTAACTACATATTTTTTACCGTTGACAGTCACTTCGTCTTTCACTCGGTACTCAGAACCTGCTTTTCCACCCTCTGTTACTGGATTGTAGTCAAGTAATGTAGCTCCATCATTTGTAATTACTTTTACGTTCGGTCTTTGTTCTACAGCATTTGGAGCATCTTCTTTAAGTGTAATTTTGTATAAGAATGTTTGCACTTCGCCAGTTGGTAAGTCTTCTTTTGCGTGACTCATTGAACGACCTGCAACTACATAGTTCTTGTTACCTTCGACAATTTTATCACCAATGTTGAAGATTGACTCAGCACGACCTGATACAATCTCAGCACGACGCGGCCCACGTAACACGTTACCTTTATTGTCATTGATTTGGAACATAATGATTTCTGTTGGGAATTTAGCGATTTCTTTCAATCGAACTTCCATTCCATACTCAATATATTGTTGGTCTGCGTTAGAGTCAACACTCTCAACCTTATTAGTGCGTTGTTGATTCCAAACAACTCGGTACGATTTACCATTGTTTTCAACAATTCCATCAAGAGCATATTTTTCTTGGTCAGCAAAAATCTCTTTGGTATTTAGACCTTCCGTACCTGTTTCTGTTTGGTGTTTTTCCTCCACTTTAGCACCAGTGTCGTCAGCAACAGTTAACTCATAACTGTGTACTCGACGGTCAAAGTTACCTTCAAAGTGTTCTGTATAAACATTTACAGAATAGTTTAATACTTGCACACCGTCTACAGTTTTAGATTCTTTATTTACACTATAGCTGGAAACTCGATAGTTGCTACCATCAATTTCTAAAGCATTTCCGTTGTTGCTTTGTTTGATTTTGTTAACTTCATCCACTACTATAGCATTTATGCGAGCGTCAGCATTTGAGCGTGTAGTTGAAGCTTTCTCAACTTTAGGTTCACCAATTGGAGTTGAGTCTATATTTCCTTCACGACCTTTGTACAATTGAGTTGTTACAGTAATCTGAGCTGATTCTCTTGTCTCTGGACGCAATAGCTCATCAATGTTTTTAGATTTCTCAACTTTACCATTTACTTCAACGTTATTAGTTGTTGGAGCTTCTGTCACTGGAGCAGCAGTTGTTGGTGCTTCCGTCACTGGAGCTTCCGTAGTTGGTGTAGCAGTAGTTGCTGGAGCAACATCTGTCACTGGATTAACTGGAGCTTCTGTTACTGGAGCAGCAGTTGTTGCTGGAGCTGGATTCTCAGTCGGAGCCGGAGCTTCTGTAGTAGTTGTAGTGTTAGCATCTGTTGGTGCTACCACTTCGTCAGCACTAACCACAGTTGTTGCAGCTACCGCTACTGTTGAAATCATCATCGCAACGTGACATACACGTTTACCGATTTTACGTAATAAATATTTTTTATTTTGTGTCATATGTTTGTCTTCCCTTCGTTAAAAATAAAAAATTAACACAAGATTATTATACCACGAATAAACGTACTTTTGCAATGGAATTCGTGAATTTTTTCTGTACAAAAAAAAAAGAAAAGAGTGGTTTTTAAACCACTCCCTATAAATAATGTTTCATTGTATGTTTACCTTTAATGTTACGGTACATTTCTACCGCAACACCAATCAAGATTAAGATTGTAGTCCCACTCAACAAGCTTGAGTGTTGCAGTCCGAAAATCTGAGTCAATGGTAACGTCGCAATCGCTAATAAGTATATCGAACCAATAATACTTAGCTGATTCAATTTATGAGAAACATATTTCTCAGTATCTTTTCCCGGTCGCACACCAACGATATATCCATTTGACTTCCCTAAATTCTCAGCTAATTTCTCTGGATTGATTTGTACTTGTGCATAGAAGAATGTGAATAATATCACAATAAGTGCGTACGTTAGCATTCCTTTCTTCGCTGACATGTTGAAACACTCAAAGATGAATGTCACCCATTCTGGTTTCACAACATCTTTAAAGAATAATGATTCCACAACTTGTGGTAACGTGAAGATTGACCCCGCTAAAATTACTGGAATCACACCAGCTACGTTAATCTTGATTGGAAGCCAAGATGTCTGGTACTCGTCTGTTGCTTTCTTTGAGTAATACATCGGAATTCGTAATTGAGATTGCTCGAAGAACACAATAATGATTGCTAGTACTAAGAACACCACAATTGATTGCCACCATGTACCACTTTCGTGAATAAGTCTTAACTCCGCTGGAATCCGTGATACAATACCACCGAAAATCACTAGTGAAATCCCACTTGCTAGACCTTTATCATTGACAGTCTCTCCAATCCAAGCAAGAATTAGTGAACCAAGTGTAATCACTCCAGCAATGATAAGATATGTGGTCGTTGATGAATTGATAACAAAATTGCTAGCATATTTGTTAAAACCATACGTTAATCCGATTGCTTGGATGAATCCGAAGATTGCTGATAAGAACAATGTCAATCGTTTTGTTTTCTTACGACCGATTTGACCTTGCTCCGACCATTCAACCACTGTTTTTGATAAATCCATTTGCAACAACTGAATAATAATCGAAGCTGTAATATATGGTGATACTCCAAGTGCAAACACTGAGAAGTTTGTTAGTCCTCCTCCATTTAACAAGCTTAGAAAGTCAAATGTTTCCGAATTGGTCAATTCATGAATCGCACCAACATTCACAAACGGTACTGGAATATGTACTCCAAGTCTAAATACTATGATAATTAATAATGTCCATAAAATTGCATTGCGCAACTTGTTCATGAGTTTTTCTCCTTAATTTATAAGTATAAAAATTGGGAGTAAAAACTTACTCCCAAATCACGCTAATCTAGTTCAATAGCTTTTAAATTCTTCTGAATCGTAGATGAAGCTTCTACTATGCTATGACGACTATTTGAAATCGACACAGTCATTTCATCTGATTCATTCTCTACTCGACCAGTAAACTGATACACAACATAGTATTGTTTCCCATGGTCTAACGTTACTTTATCATGTACCGCATTATTTTCCACTTTCAACGGAATTTCTTTCTTATCTTCGGTCAACAGCCATGCTTTTTTCAAAGTTAAATAACTTGAATTTGAAGTAATGTCGATTTTTACTTCATTTGTTGGAAGACTTGGCAAGTCAATTTTTTCAGAATCCCGGGAAAAGAACTCATCGTAAATGCTTGCTTGGATTCCATTATCAGTGAATTGTTTTGCAAAAGTAGACTCTTTGTTGCCCAACACAATCGGATGAAAGTCGATATTTAAACGTTTCATGAAATCGAATACATTTTCGCTCGATAATGCACCTAGAGATTGTTTACTGTTAAATGTTGCATTACCACCATCACCGTTAGAGATGTACAAGAACTGACGGTCGATTGCTAGATTACTTTCGTTTTCCAAATACGTGTATACGTTTGTTGGGTCTCCGTAAGCCGGATAAGTGTCGAACGTTGAATTAAGAACTTTCGAATCTATTTCCAATTGCTTTGAAATTGCTGCTTTTTCTGAAGTCAGCGGTTGTGTGAGTTTCAAGCGAGAGGATTTCGACGTTCCATATCCAATCGCAATACGGTCGGACTCACCAAGTGAGTCAACTAACCGTTTTACGAATTTCTCTACTTTTTGTTTATAGTCGGCTGACGGTAACGCACTTCTATCCACAATCACGATATAATCATGAGTGAGCGTCACCGATTCAGAACGTGTCACCGTAATAGCGTCTTTTGGAATCGCTGATACAATATCGATTGTCGCTTCGCTCGCCCAAATATCAGAGTAATTATTAATAGTTGTAGATAGTGTTAATAAGCTCATTAGAGCTAAAGCAACTTTCTTCCTCATATTAGTTTCCTTTACGTTTATTACGAGTAAACACAGAAGCTACTGCACCAATCGCACCAACAATCACAGCTCCACCTAATGCTACAGCACCAGTTTTTGGTAAGCGTTTGTCATTAGAACCGTTTGCTTTGCTAGAGTTTGTTGGTTTCGCTGTTGCGTCACTAGTATTCGCACCAGTATTGGCGTTTGAGTCAGATGTAGAACCATTTGCGTTAGCTTCTACAGTTGTTTCACCAGTTGTGTCAGCTGGAGCTTGTGTTGTAGCATCTCCAGTTGTTTCAGCAGTTGTTTCACCACTAGTTTCAGCTGTAGTTTCTGCTGTTGTTTCACCGTTAGCTGTAGTTTCCGCTGTTGTTTCAGCAGTTGTCTCAGCTGTAGTTTCTGCTGTTGTTTCAGTTCCAGATGTTTCTTTAGAACCAGTTTCTCCAGCTGCGAACTCGATTGATAATTCTGTCTTAGAAGTGAAGTTTCCAGCTTTTAATTCAGCTTGGATTTTACGAGTTAAATTGTCACCTTTAGGTGCAACTAAATCGAATTGAATAGCTACTACACCGTTTTCTGCGTCAGCAGCAGTTAAGTCTAACGTAAAGTCTAACGAACCGTCTTCGTTCTTTGGTAATGTAGAAGCGTCGATTTCACGGAAAACAGTATCTCCGTGTAACACTTTGATTTTTGTTACTTCTGTGCTTGCACCAGTTTCAGTATTTGTTACTGTTTCTGGAGCGAATGCGAATTCTTTTCCAAGTTTCACAGATAGTGTTGCTTTTGACAAGTCACCATCTTTCGTTGGAATTTCTACTTTCGCCACGAATGGTACGTTTAACGTTAAGTTTGAACCATTTGAAGCGTCTTTATTTGTAGCTGTGATTTGAGCTTCTTTAACCGCTTCTTCTGCTCCCACTAATGCTACTGGACTTGCTGCTACTAATACGCTTAAAGCAGCACCTGTACGTTTGAATTGTTTCATCACAATTTCTCCGTTACTGAAAACTTACAAAAAGTGTTAAACTTTTATGTTCCATTCTTGCTTCATTGAGTATGCTTTTGTATTGGATAACTCCAAATACTACTCACATTTTTGTATACTCTCCACAAGCGTAAATTCCCGATTAACGAACGGTACATATCTGTAATAACTTGATTATGTTATTCTATAGATTTTTGTTTTAAAACATTCTCTCCGTATTTCTTTAGATTTAAACTAGCTTGATAATCTCTATCGATAATATTTCCACAATCACATCGATAAATTCTATCTGATAGTTTTAAATCCTTTTTAATTGTTCCACAACAACTACATAATTTTGAACTTGGAAAGAATCTATCTGCAATAATTACTGGAATATTGTTCCATGCAGACTTGTATTCTATTTGTCTCCTAAATTCATAGAATCCTTGTTGTTGGACAGCCTTAGATAAATGTTTGTTTTTCATCATCCCACTTACATTCAAATCCTCAATACAGATAAAACTTGGTTTTCGTTTTACAATCTCAGATGTTATTTGATGTAAGTGATTACGACGAATATTCGTTAATCGTTTAATTACTTTTAAAAGTTCTTTTTCTCTTTTTATAATGTTACTTGTTTTCTTGTAACGTACTCCTCTCTTATTCATATTATATTTTCTCGACACAGAACGTTGTAACCTACGTTTCTGTTTTTCTATTTTCTTCACTTTGCGTGTCTTGTTAATATTTTTGAAAGTATTTCCGTCAGAACAAATTGCTAAATCTTTGAGTCCTAAATCTATTCCGACACCCTCATTTATTGGAATGCTAGTGTCATCATTTACCTCAACACTAACTGTCAACCACCAGTGTAATCCGTCAAACGTGAATCTTGGATTCATGTATTTACAATTAGTTGGTATTCTTCCTTTTTCACAAAGTTTAATCCAATTTAACTTTTGTTTATTTCGCTTCTTACTCACAGCAAATCCTTCAACCTTCACATGTGTATTCGTGAACTTAATTTTAACATTATCCTGATAAAACGATGGTTTAGAGTGTTTCTTACTCTTAAATTTAGGATATTTACTTCGTCCTTTGAAAAATCCCTTATAAGAATTACAAGCGTCCTTGATTGCTTGTTTCGTCACATTATTACTAATGTTATTTAACCACTTGTAATTTTCTTGGTTCTTCAAACGTGTGAATTCTTTTCGTAACTCACCGTCTTGTAAGAATCGGTTTCCTTTCGCATGATTTTCTTTCTCTCTAGCGATAGTCCAGTTATATGCAAAACGTGAACATCCTGCATATTGAAATAACTTAGTCAATTGTTTATTGTTTGGACTCAGTTGAACTTTTATTGATTTCATCATTTCATATTTTCCCACCCCCTTGAAAATCAGAAAAGTTAATATGTGTTTATAACTTCCTATGAGTTACGAACAATAGTCATGAGCTTCTCTATTTTAAAAATATGTTGTGATTTTAAAACTTAGGTCATACAAAAGTTTTGTACCTCGAAAGTACTGGGTGAGACCGCACCTCTGGTGTCACTGGTTTCGTTTGTGAAACATCGTGACAAAAATTCTACTATTATAAAAATCGTGGCTGTGCAACCAAGATAAGACGGTTTAATTTATTCTTAGTTAATGCCATAAATCTCTTTAACATTTACGTCACCTCGCTATTTCTTAAAATTCAAGTAAATATTATAGCACAAAGTGACACTCATGTAAAGAGTATAATAGCGATTGTTTGTGATTTTAGTTCGCAAATAAATCACAAACAATCAAAATACAACTCACATATGATTAGTATATCACATCGTTTATGAAATGTGAATAGTTATTGCGTATTTTTCTCTAAAAACTCACGTAATTCTCGTGGAGACATTGAGAATACATCATTATCCGTCAGTCCATCCAACGATGCTTCTGCTAAAATATCTTCTATAGAATGTGTTAATAGTGGAGCAGTTGGTTTCGGATTTTTATATAACATTGTTTTCAATTGTAATTCCTTACTATATGAAGTGTTTTTCAAATCACTTGGAGCGACACCTTGATAGTGCTCTCGAATATTATACTCTTGTGGTTTAATACTTGAGATACGTTGTCGTGAATCCATTAAAATGAAATCTCTATCTAAAAGAACATCTTTTAGACGTGTCGAAAATGATTTTGCACTAAGAAGTGATTGTCTCAAATTCGACTGATTACAAAACTGTAAATATTCTCTAAATAACACAGACACTGGAATGACTGCTTGCGTGAATGTTTCATTATAATCCAACTCATCAATGAACAATCCAAATGAATCTTTGGTTTCATCAAGTGCTTCTTTTAAGAATTCTTCGTACTTTTCAGCATAATCCGTAAATAGAGCAGCGGTTGGTCTTTCTAATGAATTCACAATCATTGAAATTGTCGTTGTCAAATACTTATACGTCGCTTCTTCATCGTAAGTCGATAATAATTGGTCTAATGAATATCCGACAAGATTTTTTAAATAATTTCGTGAATCGTTGTTATGTCTGTGGTTCGTTGAACCCCACGGAAACATTAAGAGTCGGTCATTCATCATTTGACCTTTCTCTAAAGAACCAAAAGCGTGATTCGTCGCTTGCACGAACAATCCACCAAACTTAATATTTCGTGGTTGGTCGTATTTCACGTTTACGATTTGTCCAATTCCATCTAATAATGATTTAAACAACGTCGAAGCGTTAGCACCCATATACCATTTTGTTTTCAAATCATCACCAGTTAAAATACGATGATAATTCTGAATTAACGCCACTTTATACTCTAAGTCTAAGTCATGTAAGTTAAACGGTAACGTCGCTCGTTGTCCAGAAATAAGAGTTAGTTCATTCAAATAACTTGATTTACCATTACCACCCTCACCACGAATGACCACCACTCTTTTTGCATTTAAACCGATAAATCCAGCGTATGTTAAGTGGTCTATAAACTTTCGATTCTCAGCGTCATTGTTCGACCACTGATTTCGAACATAATTCACCAATTCCACATACTTCGGGTCGAGCTTATTTACATCGACCACGTCGAAGTTTCGAGTCTCGACAAAGAAATACTCTCCGTCACTATCACTTGATTCTTCGGTGTAGTCCATTTTTTCTAAGTCGTAAATTCCATTCTTTAATAACGCCAAATGTCTTGGAGCATAATGATACAAGATGACTGAACCCGGTTCGTCGGATAACGCCACGACCATATCGTACAACTTTGTACGCTCAGAAAACGTGTGTTGCTTATACATCGTTGAAATTTGTGCTAAATGTCTACTTAATAATTTAATGTCAGACGAATACTCTCGCTTGTCATAATCTGGATAGAACATCTCACAATCGTCTCCATCTTTGTCTAGACGACAAAAATCGCCAGCACGTAATAAAGCACGTACTAGCACGTGTAGTGGTAAACGACGTTTCGACAAATCATGTTGTGCGTCTTCAATATATGGTTCACATGCTTTGTAGAATTCATCATTACTCTTAAATGATAAATGTTTAGTGAACAAGAAATCGACTCCTTTCTTGCTAAGATGATTCTATTCTAACACAACTATGCAATCCGTGTATAGACGTAAATGAAAAATTTTTTTATTCTTATTAATAACCAATTAGAAACGATGGTTAACAATAAGAGATTGTGAAGTGATTCACAAGAAGTTGCACATCGATTTTCGGACTAAATTTATGTTTCACAAGCGATTTTTGGGTCAGATTGGGTCACATTTTGGGTCAGATGGGTCACATGAAAAACAATCTGACCCACAATCTGACCCACGATTTTTTGCGATTTTAAAAATTGAAAATGCGATTAAATCAACGTTTGTAGCGGTTTGGAATATAAGAATTTTAATATTTGGGTCAGATGGGTCAGATTCTCACCAACTCTATACGTTTTTTAGACATAACTGATGACGGTTAACAATACACCTATTGGGTGTATTTGGTTACTGCCAGATTAGAAAACTTTTTTTTCGAAAAGTTTTGGGATTCATCTGACCCATCTGACCCAATTTTGTATTTTTAGTATTATTTTTTATAATATTTAATAAAAAGATATACCTAACTATTACTGTTATGACAATAAAAACCGGACTTTTCTCTAGAAAAAGCTGAAAAATGAAAAATGGAAAAATTTTGGGTCAGATTGTCAAAAAAGCTTGGGTCAGATTGTTTTTCATCTGACCCATCTGACCCAGAAAAATTCCGAAGCAAAAATGACCGAAATCGCTTTACACCAACGATTGTTACGATTCTTTGTGAAATCGACCACAAACTTTCACAACTTCACAGAAAATTCACATATAATTATTTTGATATTTTTCAGAGAGCTATTTTTCGGAAAAATTCCGAAAAATAGTTTCACAATCTGTTTTTCGCTTGAAATTCGCTCATTTTTCGCTAGATTGTGAAATGATTCACGAAGTATTATTTTTATTTTTGTAAATTGGACATGTGCGTGGATGGGACACAGAAGCTCATAGAAGTCGTTTGAGAGATTTTGTGAACGATATGCTATAAACATGTGTAGACGTCAACAAAAGCTCTAAAATGTGTTTTAAATCGAAAATAAAAGCATGCGTATTCGGAAGTTTGATTTGTATAAGTATATTATTAACGATAGAATTCTCCCAGAAGCTCATAAACAACATCTGAGCGATTTTGAATATGATTTAGTATATTTATACCTCAAAGGTCTAACATCACTCTAAGGTGTCTTAAATCGCAAAATATGAAGTGTCGTAAATCGACATCTATGATTGCGTCTGAAATGCAACGTCTGTACTCAAATTAAGATTGATGGTATAATGATTTTGTTAAGAATTTATTGGAGGTACAGAAAAATGGAATTAGAGATTTATTTGAAATATAAAGGATTCACAAGAGCTGAGATTTTGAGAAAAGATGACCGTGAGTTATCGTCGGATGATGAACTGTGTTATAACTTGGAATTTTGGAGAAAGAATAAATATAACTTGAAATGTGCTATTAAAGATGAAATGAAAGATTATGATTGGGCGTATATTCTTGAACCAGTGGTGGACGAATTTGTTATTGATTTTCCACGATTGGAGTTTGTAACAGTTGGTCAATCATATGATGCATTCACAAATACCGTAACATGTCGATTGGTACTAAAACTTGAATTGTGGGAAGGTGCAACAGAAGATGATATTTGTATTCACAAAAAACGAATGAAGTGGAATATCGTTGAGTGGTTGAATGACAATAATGGATTCATTCGATTGAAAAACAATGAACTTCGTTTTTTAACAGATGATGAAATGATTTATGGTCATCCAATCACAAGAGTAAACTTTGACCATTTAGATGTGAGATTGAAATTGAGAAAGTAGGAGACTAATATGGAATTGACAGTGAGTTTACATTATTTACCGAAAGTAACTACAGCAGTAAGACGAAGAAACGGTGAGTATGTTAGTTTTTTAAATAGAGAAGATAGCGAAAACTGTGAGTCTAAGTTCTGGGACGAAAATCGTAATAAGTTTCGTTGTAACATTGTCAACAATCTAGACATTTATGAATGGGTAGAAATATTTGAACAAGTGGTTGACGAGAATGTTATCGACATGTCAACTTTTGAATGTATTGCATTCAATACTCATTTCAACAATAATACTTATGAAGTGAATTTTGACATCACGTTTAAATTTGATGTACTCGACGAATCGCAATTCTTCATTCAATCAAATAGAATGAAGACATTACTTTATGATTGGTTAAATGATAATCGAGGTTTTATTTCTACTGGAGATAATGGAGCTTGGGTATACAATGGTGGAATCGATAGTTTTTATGATGGTAGTAAAATAGTTGTTTACTATAATGTCACAGTTGCACGAGAAGATGTAAATGTAAATGTGGAAGTTAGAAAGTAGGTAATTGATTATGGAATTAAAATTAACAGTAAGTTATCAACCACGAATCATCACGAATCCAGTTCGCTATGATAGTAAAATGCAAAATATTTTAACAGATGCTGAGAAGTTCACATATGATGCTGAATTTTGGCGTGAGTACAAAGATAAATTTTATTTAGAATCAGATGCATTATTAGATTCGTTCATGTGGTATCTTGATGATATCATTGGACCAGTGGTGGACACAAACGTTATAGACATGGGATTGCGTGAATTGTTACGCTTCGACTCTAAATTTGATAAGAACACATACGCTGTTCAATTTGAAATAGTTATTCAGTTTGATTTACTAGAACATGTGAATGGTGAGGAGTTACATGTCCATAAAAATCGATTAACAGATTTGATTACTGAATGGTTGATTGACGATGGAATCTATAGAAATCATGCATTCATCAGTGCTGGTGACGAAGACTTAAATGCAACGTTTGGGAACGTGACCGTTTATTACGATATTGTAGTTGAACGAGAAGATGTTGATGTGATGGTAGAAGTTAGAAAGTAGGGATAAACATGGAATTAAAAATTAAAGTACATTCTAAACCAAGAATTGAGTTTGGAGCAGAGGGTGTCAATGGACATAAGTCCACCGAACAGGAACGTGAGCGTGTGATTGAAGAATTTAAACGACGTAACATGGACAAATTTGAATGTGCAATTGCTGACAATATAGATTTAAACACGTGTCAAGACTTGTTAAGAGCTGCGTTCGACATGTGGAAGATTGACTATAAAACAATTGAGCTTGTTCAATTTACGCACAAGTTCGAAGATTTGACATTAGATTTCGAAATTGTAATGAAATTTGAAGCACTTGAAGAACTAACAATGTATCACGAACGACTATTGGATTATGTTCATGATTGGATGTATTGCGAAGGTGCTCACATTTGGTTGGTGAGTGGTTGGTTCGGTGAGAACAATGTAGAGGGTTTCCATACAATTTATGCAGATGACAGTAACACGGATGTTTCTGTTGAATGGAAAGGGATTAAGTAGGTGATTGAATGGAATTGACGTTGAATGTTAAGGTTAGACCAAGAATTGTATCAATTGTCAATAGTATTTATACGCTGTTTGGTCGTATCATTACAAATGAAGAAAGGAATCGTTGTGGTAAAAAGTTTTTAACCATCAATCGTGATAAATTTAGATGTTATATGTTGAACACTCTAGATTTTAAGGACGAAGGTCAGAATATTATAGAAGCAGCATTTGATTCTAAAAATGTAGACGTTGCTAGTGCTAAAGTTACGCTTTTCCAACACAGTTGGAAAAATCAAGAGTTAGAATTTACGTTTAGAATTTTATTTTACGCTCACGATGATAACAATGTAAAATTACGAGAAGATAAATTGAAACAGTACGTTTTAGAATGGATGCAAGAAGAAGGAGCTTATATCACGTTGGACGAAGATGAATGGTGGGGAGAGAATGGACTGCATTGTTCATTTAGAATTGAAGTGGATGAATCTGATGTTGATGTGATTGCTTTCACGTCAGAAGAATAGGAGTGATTCAATGGAATTAATGATTGAAATTACAGTTAAACCAAAGATTATACCAGTTGCAAATAATATCTATAATCGTCGTGGTGTGTATCCCACAATTGATGAATTAAATGAATACGCTCAGAAATTCATGAGTATCAATCATGACCGATTTGTGTGTGATATTGAAAATTGTATTGATTTACAACAAAAAGGACGACTACTTACAGCAAAAGCTCTTGGGACTGGAGATGTTGATGTACGTAGTGCAAGCGTCTTGTCATTCAAGCATGATTGGGAGAATCATGAGTTAAGTATGACGTTCGGAATCTCGGTTCAATCAAAATCTGATGATGTTGAATTACAACTAGAACAACTACGTCATTATATTTTCAGATGGATGCGAGTAGAAGGTGCTTACATTGGACTTGGAGATAATGAATACTGGGGAGACAATGGAGTTGTTTGCACATTTAGAGTTGAAATTGAAGAATCTGACGTTGATGTGGTTGCTTTCATTTTGGAAGAATAGGAGTGATTGGATGAGACTTGAATTTAATGTGGAAGTAAAACCACAATTGACAGCTAGAGTTGAGCATTTTCATGGTGATAATTCAAACCGTGGATGGTTGAATGTATTGGAGACTCGCTTTCAAAATCAAATTGACAATGGTGACGATATTCTTGTGTGTGAACTAGACAATTATACATTGGAAGATGAAATGATATACATTCTACAAGATGTATTGAAAATTCCAAAGTATGACATCTTAATCGAAAATTGTGATTGTAGAGTTGAGTGGTTGAACGGTGTTTTAAAAATCATTGGTCACGTGGATTTTGACACAAAAGTACTATCGTCACTTGTTAATCGTGATAACTTAGATGGATTGATGAAAGAATACATGATTTGGTGGTTACAGAACGAAGAAATGTTCTTAAAATTGACGGATTTCTCTGGAAGATATAGAGAGTATATGTATAAGTTGATTGTGGACGTGAACAGTGACAACGTGAAAGTTGAAGCTGAGATTTCGGAAGATGAGGAGTAGGTGGAATGAAACTAAATATTAAAGCTAAGGTATCACCATTTTTCGACACCGTTGTGAACACTTCATTGGTAGACCCAATTGAACGTCTTAATGATTATGACATTAGTTGTAGGAGCAATACATTTGTGTTAAATAATTGGAATAACATTGTTTGTAAAATTAATAATGATTATATTATGATGTGGCTGGGTCACATGTTATCGCAGTCCGTGAAACTAAAACCATGTGGATTTATGATTGAACATCCAAACATTTCATACCAGTGGAATGGACACGTATTAGAAATGGAAATAGATGTATTTGTTGATATCGACGAAGGTACGACGTTTGGACTATATTTCCAAAATGAACAATTCATTAAAACACTATTGGTCGAGCTATTTGATGGTAATAGTATCATATGGGGAGTAAGAGGATTAAACCAAAGTAATGATTTAATCACTCATAGATTAATTAGTAGAGTCGATGAAAGTCAGATTGATGTGAATGTATACATTGACTTTGGCGATTTATTTAAAAAATAACGGAGTAGTGATTATGAAATTAAAATTAAAAATTAATGTCGAACCATTGTGGACGGTCGGAGTTAGACCAGTTGGTAGTACCGATGAGTTCGATTTTAGAAATAAAACAGATGTTGGTATGGTTCATATTGACAAAATCAAAAGTAGTTTACATTGTGACTTATCTGATTCTATCATTAAAGAAAATGCACCGTATTTAGTGGCGTTTGCGTTGGATGATAAAATAAATGGATTTAGAATTACAAATGTCGAATCCACTAACAAATGGACTGGTGATTATCTTGAAATTGATTGTGATATTGAGTTTGAATGGCGTGGAATTTTCAATCCACTCAAAACGGTCAATGAAGATGAGTTACGACAATTTATTGTACAATGGTTATCAAATGAAGCGTTATATTTATTCGATTATGATGGGTCTGGCGTCATTTCTGATGACACGTATGATTATTGGGTTGACGTAGCGACATCACCACGTAGAGTAAAGATTGAACATGAATTAAAACGATGAGGTGATAAAATGAGACGAGTGAGTATTTCAATTGATTACGAAACGGAAGTAACGTATGGTGTGGACGTGGAGTACGCAGAAGACTTGTTATATGTGTCAAAAGACTCATATGAAGATGGTCTGAACGAACAACTCGGTGAATTTTTGTATGATGAGGATGGAACTCAAGTTGAAAATGTTTTCAAATCTAAAAATCCAATCGATGTTGTTAAGAAAATCGTAGGTGAGAACGCTGGTGATGTGGTTATGAATTGCGAACATGATTGTGTAGTTTCTAAACCGAAAGGAAATCTTTTCAAAATTGGTTCTGTGAGTTCATTCGACGTAATTCCGGGTTCACACGACTTATATCTAAACGAAACAAGATTAACTGACAACGCAATTCAATGTTTCGACGAGTTGTTCTATGATTTCTTAAGTGATTGGGGAAACAATGTCGTGTTGAAAGAATGGGAAGGTGTTGATTGCAATACTAATTTGGAGCATAAGTGTAGACTGATTGATTTGAAGTGTGAAATTAAAGTAGTGTAGGTGGATAAATGGCAGTAGTAAATTATAAAATCGAACTAAAACCGATATTTCAGCTTGACTTTCAGCAAGACGGATTTTCGGACTCAAAATTCGAATTGAAAAGATTGATTAGTAGACGTGTACAATCTCAAATTGACAGAATGAATTACGCAATGTTCATGGAACAAGTGAATGAACTAGACGAAGAACTAGCGACACATTTAATGTTAGGAATTGACGGTGTTGATGTCGTGAATTCATTACTTGGAAGCGAATCAAATGGTGACTCTCTTTGGATTGAGGGTATGCTTGCATTTAAAGTGAACGGTGACTCAGTTGTGAATGTGGAAGAAGAATCAACTCAATTGTTACTAGAAAGTTGGTATCAAGTTATGTTATCACAATGGATGTTACAATCTTCATACATTCAAGAAATCTCAGAGTGGAATTACAACATCGATTGGTCATTGCAATTAGCGGTTGCTGTTGGTTATAGTGATGTGAAGTGGGTGCACGAAGATTGATAAAATCACGTTGGTCTGAAATGGACTAGCGTGACATTTTTATAGAAATGAGTTATAATATAAATAAATATGAAATTGAGGTGTTTGAAATGGCAGAATTAGGATTTGAAGTGGTTTTAAGACCAGATATAATATTATTGATTGATAGATTGGATGAGTCTATCGAAGATGAAGTGAACGAGTTGCGACAGAAGATTGAAGGAAGAAAAAGAGAAGTTGACTATAGTAGTGCAAGTAAATCACTAAAGAATGATATTCAATCAATTTTAAGTGATGTTTTACCTACTCGATATGGTAACGTGGAACTAGTGGAATGTCACACTGGCGTTGTAGAAGATAGAGGGAACATTTATGTTACTGGGGTCGTAAAGTTTAACACTCCAAATTATGTGTTTCATCGTAGTACTAAAGAAGACGTAAGCTCCAAGTTAGCTAGTAGCATGGCAAAGTGGTTTACGGGTCGAGTTGAGTTGAGAGAAATTATTCAAGAGTTGATTAATTCGGAACAGACATTTGGGTATCGCATCATGTCAGGGTATCAAATTCTAGAGTCGGAAGCTTTTGTTACTGCTAGTGAGGTGTAGTTATGAATTACATATTGACATTAAATTATTTAGCTAAACCTAAAATTTTGGTAAATGTTTTCGAAGATACAATTACACGTGATAGTGGAATTACTGAATCGGGTGCAATTGAAATGATTCAAGACAAAATCATGAGTCGCTCGAATGAGTTGGAATGTGAATTTACAAAGCAACATGTGATTAACGTGGTACAATTGATGTTACCACGCACTAATTGTAAAGCGAAAGATGACTCGTTGAAAATTAATGACACTAATGTGAGCATTATTTTTGCGGATGGAGAGTTTAAAATCAATGCGGAAATTGGATTCTATAGCGATGACATGTACTTGACACGCAATGACGATATTACTTATTTCTTCTCAGACCCACTGACTTCGATGTTGAACCGACAAGACTTTTATATTGATGTGACACCAATTACGGATTTAGAATATGAGTTCGACTTTGAAGTTGCAATTGAAGTTGAGGAGTCGAATGTGGACGCAAGTGCGATTATTGAGAGGGTGAATTAACATGAGATTGAAGTTAACATTTGAATATGCTGTAGATGTTAAAGTGCAAGTTAAGGCGTATAGTGGTACAGCACAAGCATTATTTGACCAATTATTTTCAGAAGTTCAGTCGGAGAATCGTTTAGAGTTATTTAGTGAGGAGGAGTGGGGAAATATACTGTTGAACATTGTTTATAAACACTTCTACTCTCGAAACTATCAGTACTATAAACTATTGAATTTCGATATTACACATGAGTATCGAGACAATCAGATTCATTTGAGCGGTCATGTGGATGTGATAACGCCAGAAGAAGTAGGTTCTGGAATTGACATTTCAGATGAGTTAGTACGTTATTTAGACCCAATTTTAGAAAATCGCATATTCGACATGATGACTAGAATGGCTAGTAATTTAGTCGATGATACTAGGATTGAAGTGACCGACGTGGTTGTTAGTGATAAACCACTGATTGCTAAAGCAACATTAGAGGAGATGAATTGAGATGAAATTTGAATTTAGTTTTAAAGCTGTACCGACAATTAGCTGTTGCTTTCCAAGTAGACCGGATATCGAGAATGTAATGCTTGAGATTATTGAGAAATCACCAAGTCGATTCACGAGTACAATTGACAACACTGACATTGACTGGGAAGTCCGTGACGTTCTGTTTGATGAGTTGGACATCGAACCACACGATTTGAAAGTAACAGAAACGAACATTAAGTCTGACGTTTCTGGTGAAAAGTTGGAATTTAGTGGTTATTTGATTTTTGAAAGACTTGATGGTAAACCAACAGAGATTGTTGATTTGACTGATGAATTCAAGCGACGAATGATTGTGGAGTTTAGCGACAATGATGTCGTCAACGCTTGCTTTCTAGATTTTTCGGCATTAGACGATTTATTAGATGATGATTGCGAAGATGGGTATTACTTAGAAGTAGTAATCCAAGAAAATGACGTCAAAGCGTCAACAAAATTAACGGATTAGGAGTGAATTTATATGAAGTTTAAATTTGAATTTAAGGGTATCCCATCGTTTGGGTACACTTGCTATGGTACATCAGATATGGAATCAAAAATTAGAAATATTATAGAAAATGAACCATATAAGTTAAAAGGTATATTGAACATGGATGGTTTTAATTTATTGATTCAAAAAATGATTGTTGACCAAGTTGGGAATAAGCACACACTTTTTCACTGGGGAGTCAGTGAAATTGAAAGCGAGGTGTCTGGTCAGGAAGTACATATTTGGGGAGAAATTAACTTTGAATCTGATAACATTGGAAATCTAAGAGATGTTAATCTAAATAATGAATTTAAAAATATAATGTTGTATTTACTAAACGACAATCATGGTGATTGTAACTATCTGGACTTCACTGAATTGGATAAAATAGTACAGGAATCGAACGATGATGATGGTTATGGGATTGTTGTGGAAATTGAGGACTGTGATGTTAAGGTAAGTACACAATTTATGGATTAGGAGATGTGTGAACATGAAATTGAAAGTTAAAGTGGTAGGAGCACCACAAGTTGAGGTACATCGCAATAATAAGGCAGTATCAATACATGATGATTTACAATTGATTGAAGAAATCGAACAAAATTATGATTTATTAGAGTTTGTGGGTAATATTAAGTTTCCAACTGACCAATTACAATCTTTAATTGAAGATAAATTGTATATTCGAGACAATCGATTAGAAATTTTAGACGTGACTTACAGTGTTAAAGGTGACAGTAACGAGTTTTTACTATATGGTGAAATCGAGTTTAATGCTCCAAGCGTTAGATTAGGAGCACATGTAATTGACGTAAGTGAAGAATTGTATAACATTTTCGACGACGTGTTTAATACACCAACTGGTGTCTACGACAAGTCGAAAATGGAACAATATTTCAAAGAAAAATATGACAACTTGACGTTTTATGTATATTGGAATGATGATGTAGTACAATGTTTCGGTGCTATTTTAGAATTTGGGGGAATTGGACATGAAGTTTAAATTCAAATTTTCGAGTGATGTGAAATTTTCGGTATCGATAGATTATTATGCTACTGACGAGAATGAGATTTTATCTCGAATTGAAGAATGCATTGATGACTTTGAATTCACATTTGGGGATGCAACATTACTAGACATCATTGAGACTTATTTAAATGAAGAAGTTGGAGTGGAATTATCTAATGTGAATAGCAAGGTAATCAAGAACGACAGTGAGTTTTCTGGTGGTGAGATTACATTTGATTGTGAAGTGGAATTTAATGGCAACATTGATAATCATAAAATCATCGGCGTCGACTGGGAGGACGGATTTTACCAAGAATTTATGAATGCGTTGACTGAAAATTGTTGTTACATAGACACATATGCAATTTACCATGATTCCGAGGAATTTAGTGACTTTAATTTGATTGCGTCATGTGATATAGACACTATAAAATATAGTTGTGAAGTAGTAGAGGAGTGACAATATGAAGTTTAAGTTTAAATTTTCAAGTGAGTTAGTATTCCATGTGAATGCAGAGTATCCACACGTAGATGAGAACGAGGTTTTATCTCGTATTGAGAATTGTATTGATAGATTTGAGTGCACGTTCGATGATTATGCGTTGTTGGATGTGGTTGAAAATTACATATCTGATGAAACTTGGGCAGAAGTTAGCAAGTTAAATTGTAAAGTAATTAAGAATGACAGTAAATGTAAAGCTGGTGAGATTACGTTTGACTGTGAAGTTGAATTCGATGGAAATGCTTGTGTATATGACTTAGCGGAAGAAATTGAATACGAAGATGGTTTCTATGAAGAATTTATGTGGGCGTTATCTGAAAATGGATGCTATGTTGACACTCATGCAATTTATGTAGATAGCGATGAGGTTGAGGATTTCGACTTACATACATCGTACGATGAATACTCTATTAAGTATAGTTGTGAAGTAACGGAGGATTAAGGTCATGATTTTCAAAGGTGAAATTACAATGAAATTGGGATTTGACATTGAGATTTACAATGACAAATACAATGAAAAGATTGTGAATGATAAAATATCAGACGTCTTAGATGACGCAATGGGTGTGTTTCTAGACGATACATGTATTATGACGATTGTCAAAGAGACGCTATCCGATGCGTTAGAAACTAGAGCAGCTGTTAAGAACGTCGCTCTTAAAACACACAAGGTGTTCAATCGAAGCGACGACTTGTTCTTGAAATGTGAAGCTGAGTTTGATTACGTCGGACATGAAAATGTAGAAAACATGGATGTATCAGATGTATTTAAAGAAGTCGTTCTGGATATTGCTCGTGGTGAGAATTCATTTTTCGATGAAATGTATTTATACGAGTCAAGTGAGGGTGCTGAGGACTTCGAAGTTAATGTGTACGTCATTGAAGATAGTATTTTTAGTAAAGCAGAGATTGTGGGGGATTAAACATGAAATTGGAATTTGATTTTAAGACTAAGGTAAAATATAGCGTTGAGGTTGACGGTGGTGACACACAAACACATGAAGATGTACTAGATGATGTTTACTACTATGAAGATATGACGGTCGGTCACGATGTGGATTTATACTCTGACGACATTTTAGAGTTATTGAAAGATGCGATTGAGATTGCGTATCTCATCGATGAATCGGATATTGTATTAAAAGAATTCGACATAAAAGCGAACTACGAAAATCGAACATTGGAAATCAAGGGATTGATTGAATGTGATTTATTAGGTAATCCAGTTCTTGAAAATCCAAAAGTGATTGACAGACTCGACAAACGTCTTGTTAAGTTGATGAATAAAGAACAATGCTTCTTAAATTTTGAACAATTGTATGGATTAGGTAGTATTGATTTAGATACTGTGGACGTTCACGTTAGATGTGATGAAGATACTGTTGAGTATCTATATGGAGTAGAAAGTTAGGAGTGAAAAATATGAGATTAGTATTTGAATTATATGGTGGGGTTGAAATCGACTACTCTATCGGCGGAAGTAATAATAGCTTTAGTGAAAAAGCTCGTAATGCAATCGAATCATTAGGTCACGAATGCGTGAATGCGCTAGTAATTAAAAGCGAGCTATCTGATAACATTGAATTATTTCTAGCGGAAATATTTGGTGGTAATAGTGAAGATTATAATGTATTGTCCAAATCTATTCGATGCGAAACTGAGGATGAGAACTTCAAGATTAACGGACTTATCACATTCGACGTATCAGACGAATTAGAAGAAGAATTTGATTGGTCAGAAAATGAATTCGACTATTCAGATGTTGTATCTAATGTATTCGACGAGTCAATCAACGTACACGGTGAGCTTATCAATCTAGACCCATTGTATAAAGCTATGGGCGACGACAGTGACGTTGATTTTGTAGCACAATATTTTGAAAAACATTGTGAAGCCACATTGTATTTGGATTAGGTGAATTAAAATGAGATTAGATTTCACTACTAAAGTGAGTTTCACATTCGACTATATCTTTATTGAGCAAACGAGTCTAAGTGAATCAGTGGCTTTCCACGAGTTTGCGGATTCGGTAATTGAGCAATACGCAAGAGATTGCTTGAACTCAGTTGAGATTTGTAATACAATCAAATCTGACGTAGACTATTTATTGAAAACTATCGTTGGTGGAACGGATTGTGACTATGATGTTAAAAGTATGGAAGTTAGTTGTCGAACAAGTGGCACATCAATTGTGTTGAATAGTTCTATTAGATTTGAATTTGAAGAAGAATCAGAGTTGTCTGATTCTTCATTTGATGATGAGACTGACATGACTGACAAGTTCACACAGTACATCATTGACGAAATTATTCAGTACGATTCTATTGTTGATTTAGAACCATTTTACATGCAACTTGAACCAGATGACCTAGTTCGATTTACGTTTGAGTATAAAATTGATAGTTGTGGAAGTAAATTAATTAAGGAGTGATTTTGGATGATTTTAGGATTTGACGTAGATGGATGTATTATATTAACATATGACGTCGACGGTGGAGAAGGATATGATGATTTAGCAGAAGAAGCGATTACATTGCGTAACTATGATTTAAATATTGCACCACTACTACAAAACATGATACGTGGTAAGTTATCGTTGTTGTCACATTTATATGGTGTACCAGAGTCTACATTTGATGACGTAACCATAAATTTGAAGCGAAGTGTAGACGGTGATACATTTAAAATTTATGGAGCAATTAAATTTGACGTGATAGGTGAGTTACCGACGATTAGCACAGATGTTCTAATCAGTAAATTAATAGAGTACGTTGAAAGTCAATTCGATAACGATATTGAAAATATCATCGATGTTGAACCATTGAAAGAAATGGTAAACCATGACCGTTCTATCGATTTTCGAATCGACCGTGTTCATGGTATTGGTGCTAACGTGATTGAAACGAGAGATTAGAGTGGATGTTAGAGAGGTGTTAGAATGAGAATAGAATTCAAATGGGAATCTAGAATTGAATACACAGACAGCTATAATCAGTTTGCTTCTGACCCACATTTTGATTTTCAAGATGAGGTATTAGAACGAAAAGATTTAATCAAAAACACGTTCAAAATTGATGACTTCACTGAGTTTGCAAATGAGTTGGTGGACGTGATGTTCAGACCAGAATGGGACGGAACGAAAGAATTAAAACCAATCATAACACGAATTTTCGTGGATGGAAGTCATAGATGGGATTATTTTGAGCTACATGGTGAGATTGAATTTTTACACCATGAGGAAGAAATATCGAGAAAAGGTGAGTATGACCTCACTAAACTTTTCGAGAAGAAAATGAAAAGTTGGTTGAAGAAAAATAACTGCTTCAAGGATATAAGTGCTATTTGGGATTATTATGAGGATTTCAACATGACAATTTCAGCTGAGTATGTGGACGAAGTGGTGAAAGCAGTACTTTATGTACAATAATTATGAAGAAATGGAGAATTAATGATGGAAACTTATAACTATAAATTTTACTTTGAAGTTAAACCACTATTGAAGTGTCTGATAGAACCGTTAGATTTCTTTTCAGAGGAGGATGTTGACGATATAGATTCTATCGAATTGAATGACGTTGTTAATCGAATCAAGGAACGTAGATTTGAGATAACTACTACACTCACTGATAGTGAGGTGCAGGATTTGGTAAAATCAATCGTAACGAAAACAATTTCCGAGTACGTGGATTTCTACAACGTGGTTGAATTTAATTGTAAACACATCATTAATGGTGATAAGATACTGTTAGAAGGTGACGCAAGGATTGACATGCTCGTGCATAAACCAATTGACGTGGATTTAGTTTCTACAGGTTTTAAAGTAACATTGATTGATAAATTAGAAAGTAATGACTGTTTCTTAGACTTGAGTGACTGTGAAGAAGTTAATTCAAATACTGCGTTTACGGTAGAAGCACTTGTAGATGATAATACGTTGAACGTTAGTGTAACATTAACGAGTCTGACTTAAACGAAAGATTAAGATAATTACACATTTGGACAAGGAGAATTAAAATGAAATTACAAGTTAAATTTAAAACAGTACCAGTATTTCACTGGAATGACCAATCTGAATTGGATGAACAAGAAGTAATGAAGCGAGTAGAAGAACGTAGAAGTAACATGGAGTTTCATTGGGATGAATTAACATGGCATGTTGAGGTTTTAAGTGAGTTAGTGTCCGACTCACCGATTAGTAAGTATTTAGTAAGTGGGACACTTGATAATGAATCATACACTGGAAGCGGAGATGTTATCGACATATCTGTGACTTACAATTTTGAAACAACTGGTAATAAATCTGAATTAACTAGTAAGTTAGGAGAGACAGCTGAGTGCTTACTCGAATTACTTACATACCATCTACCATTCGTTGACTTAGGCTTGGACACTGGTATCTTGAGCAATCCAGACGAGAATGGTGACGAGGTCAAAGTCGGAGTTACTTGTGACCCGAATAATACACAATGTACAATTGAGATTGTGGAGGAGTAAAATAATGAAATTAAAATTTAGTTATAAGTGCGGTTCTGAGTATTACGTGGACACAGAAAACAGTGACACTTTACGTAAAGTAACTAGAAAGTTAAGGGAAAATCAGAATTTTCTTGAACCGACTCTATCTAGTGAACTACTAGAACATCTATTAAATGAGTTTATCGCTGAGGGTATTGGTGTACCTACAAGTGATGTTGATGGTCAATTGAAGACTTGTCACATCTACTATGAAGACCAATGTATCGACATCAGTGGTGAATTGTCATTCACTAAGACAGTTGGTGAGTATGCAATTGTAGACTCTTTCTACGAAGAAGGCTTCACAAATTGGTTTACTAGTTTGTTGACATCTAACAGTTGCTTCGTGAAAGTAAATGACAAGAAAAAACGTGATTTACAATTTTCGATAAGAGTTGTACCAAAGTACGGTACGATTCAATGTCGTGCAATATTGGATGGTGAGTGAAGATGAAATTTACATTTGATTATAGAGCTAAAGTACGATTTTCCCATGAATTATCTGGACAAAGCGACAGTTTAGATAAAAAATTTGATGAAATGCTTGACTTCAATGCTGATAAAGTAAAATCTTATGATATTGGTGTTTTGGATACGTGCGTGATACGTTTCATTAGTCAATTATATAGTACAAGCGGTGAGACAAACTGCATTAATAATGGAATAGACGTTAAGTATGAGTTTGAATATGGGACTGTTCACTTCTGGGGAGAAGCTTTATTCGAAATCACAAACGGTACAGCTTTTTGGAGTGATTACTTGACTGAACAATTCAAAGAGTACGTGACCGAGAAATTGTGCGAAATGGAAAACTTAAACTTGGATTTAGATATTCTGTTCAGAAAATTGAGTTACGACGGTGAGGTCTACGTCGAACTAATCGAAGATAATGCTCGATGTGAAGCTTCAATTGAAGAAGATTAGGAGTGATAGGATGAAATTTACATTCAACTATACAGTACAACCGTACTATTACCATGAGTTGATGGGTATTAGTAAAGGTTGGGATATTCAGATTCAAAAACTCATTGCACAATATGATTCAAAGATGGAATTCACTGAATTGGAAGACTTGTGGGATGAGGTTCAAGACTATTTAGGTGGAATCGTATCATCATATTGTTTGGGATATTATGTGGATAAATGTGCTTGTATGGCTCTATATGACAACGGAGTGGTTCAATACTACGGTGAGATTATCTTTAGTGGAAGTATGTCTAAGGGAAACGAAGGTGTTTATGACATCTCTGAAAACTTCAAAGAATGGTTAACAGCTCATTTACAGCAATGGCATTTATACTTCAACATGAGTCCAATTAACGACAATTTATCAGCTGACGTAAGTGTATCTGTAACACCAGATGTCGACACAATTCAATGTAAAGCTGAATTGGACACACAAAATTAATATAAGTCTGTACGCTAATCAAATTTTATGGTATACTGAATAGCGTACAGATATTATTTATGAGCGAGGACAAATGAATGATTAAGAAACTTTATAAAAAATACATCAAAAATCCGATTAAACGATATGGTAAGAAAATGCTAATTGCATATCTATTAGGTACAGCACCGGTCGGATATGTGACGACTGCGATTGCAACTCAGATTCCGTTCACTAATCCGAAACAAGTTGTGACCGCACTAGTTGACCATGGTACACCACAAGGTGTGATTAACTTATTCACAGGTGGATTGTTTAAACCAGTCACAAGTGGTATTCAAAACTTGTTCGGTAGTGGTCAAGAAGCTTTGGGGAAAGCATTGAATAATGAGTCATTCGTTAAAGCTGGTGAAGAAACTAAGAAAAAAGCGAATGAGTATTTCAATCAAGCTAAAAATACTGTCACTGGAGAATCAAAATCTAAGTCGTCGAATGAACCAATCATCGTTGGTGGTAGCGACGATTACAACTTGAGCGTAGATGAGACAGCTAAGTTAAATTACTATAAAGTAATTGGTAAAGCTACAATTGATGAAGATAAATTCGGAGCACCCGGAACAATCGTATACTCTCAATTAGATAGTTTAGGTCGTACACAAACTGCGTATGGATACTTGAATTATAAATTAGTAAGTGATGAGAAAAACCAAAAACGTGAATCATTTAGTAATAGTAAGAGTGAGCGATTAGCTGGATGGCCGACAAAAAACTCTAAAGTTGTTATTCCATATGCAACTAAAGGTGAGTATAAGGGTGAAATGTATAATCGTAGTCACTTGATTGCTGACTCACTTGGTGGGGCTGCATTGAAAGTAAATGCTATTACTGGAACACGTACACAAAATGTTGGTGAGAACAACACTGGTGGTATGGCATACATTGAAGAAAAGCTACGACAATTCTTTGAAAATCCAACGAATGAGACAGTATTTTATGAAGTAAAACCAGTATACACAGGAAACGAATTGATTCCACGAGTAGTGGAGATTAACGTTAAATCATCGGATGGCTCAATTGATGAGCATATCTTGGTGTACAATACAGCTAAAGGATATATCATTAATTACAACGATGGTACATTCACGAAAGGACAATGATAATTATGACAAATCAAGCGAAATTTGATGAATTCAAAAGTGAGGTGATTGGTTTCGCAACAACAGTTGTAATGCCAATCATGAGAACATTTAATGATATTAACTGGAGTAGTGAGCTTCCATCGATGGCAGCACGTTCACACACATATCGTGCGACAATCATGGACGGACATCATGCGACTAGCTTTAAACGTTTAGAAGATAGTTTAAAAGCTAGTAACACAACAGCATTAGAGCTTGAGACTCTTATCGACGCATGTATTCGTAATTTGGAGCGAGTAACAAAAATGGTAGAGTATGTACGACATGATGTGAATGAAATTCCAGAATGTGCGTATTTCAAAGAAACACCGATGTACGCAACAATGGAGGATTTAGGTGTAGCGTCAGTTGACGCATTAACAAAAGCGGAGGGATTAAAATGGACGGTTCAAATCGTGGCAGATATAACGAGACATCACAATCACCAAGTAACGGTACATTAATTTCAATTATTTATGAGGTATTACGATTTACAAACAAGACATTCGGTCGACTAATTCCATTGACGATTTTTGCACTTGTCATTTGGACAATTGATGGTCAATATCAAGGAATTCGACAAGTAACATTGAGTTATGTGAACATTGTGGAGAAAGCACAGATTCTAATTCTAGCACTTATTGGATTACGACTAATTGAGACTGGACTGGAAAAATTGGCTAATTTCTCATTACCAAATGAGGTGCGAGTTCAGTATACAACAACTAGTTTGATTGCGACATTACTTGCGATGTATTTATTTGTGGACTTAAACCAAACATTAGCAGTAAGTACAACATTGACTACTTCTCACATGTCAGTGGTTTCATCGTTCTTGACCGTGATTGTGGTGGTGTATTTAATCACATCACTTATTCTATCTTGGTTGAAGGGAAAACTATTAAAACACATCGATGAGACGATGCTAGTGAGTGCGAACAGCATCAAATATTATAGAGTAGGTTTTACTAAAATTGGCGTTTCTAAATAACGTCAATTTTTTTTTTTTCAAAAAATCTCAACTTTTTGCGGTTTAGGTCTGTACTCAAATGCAATATATGGTATACTAAATATAAATTAAGACGAAATAGGAGTGATGTGATTGTACGTTACTAAGAATTTGTATGAGAGTTATGCAACATTTATCGACGTACCCGACCATGAATTTTTTCATCACGCAATACAAGCAGCTATCAATCGACTAGAAGATGGACAACTTGACGATGTGGATGTGGACAAGATTAAACAAGAGTTCACGCCAGTCGTGTACTGTAGTTCTGTGGTGTCGAAGACAAAGGATGATGATATTATTGCTCGTACTGAGTTGAATCAACGCTCTACGAAGAAATATCTAATCATCGACGCTGACTACAACATTGGAGAAGAAGAAGAATCCAATCGAGTGAAAAATCGATTATTAGAGTTGAGCGAAGAATTGAAATGTAAATTAGTATTGTATCCGACAGTGAGTTATCCGCTAAAACCACGTTTTAGAGCGGTGTTATTTGCAAGTCGCTCAATGGGTGACGTTGCTTATCACCAAGCGATGACGTGGCTTTACGAACAAATAGGAGTGTCTGCTACAGATACTAATGATTTCAGAGTGACAACAAACCATAACTTACCAGTGTTTACTGACGAGAAACAACTAGAAGCGATTTACGACAATACGGAAGACGATAACTATGGATTTTTAGACAACGCTTTGTGGAAATTATATCCGAAAATTAAAAGTAAGCGTTCTAAGAAGAAACAATTTGTACCAACAAAATCGAAATATGACGATGTGAAATTGAGTCGATTCCACGTGGTGCAAGGAGCTAAAGAACTAGCTCGTAATTCGGAAATGTTGGATTATAATTACTTCTGGCGTGTAGTACACTCAGTAGCGAGAGCTGAGATTATGGGACAAATCACGAACGAATTAGCATTGACGATGATGAATATTTTTGCGTCTGCTACAACAGATGAAGCGACTAGAAGTGATTGGGAGTACTCCAATCGACTTGAGTACAATAAAACATTAAGCTCACTACAAAGTAGTGAGGAACGCTTATATAAAGCGAAACCACTATTTAGTTATGACGAGTGGAAAAAATATGTGAAGTTTGACGAAGGGGAACAATAGGGAATATGATTAAGGAACATGAATTACATGAATTATTTCATGATTATGACATTTTTGGAAATGACATGGGAAGTCTAGAGAAGCTTCCAAAACTGAAAGGATATCGTAGTATGAAGCTGAATTTACAACGAATCTACGTACCACGATTAGGAGCTGACGCTCAAGCATACGAGGAGCGAAGTGCTCGAACAAGTGTGTTGGTTCGAAAATTTGAGGTTAAAGGAACTGACTTATATGTAAGCACCATGCGTCAGATTTTTCCGGGAGAAGTTCAAGTGGTATCACCAGAAGACTTGAGATTTGAGTTTTCAATCGATTGTAGTGTGGATTATTTAGGAACGCAATACAACGTAAGATTCTTGTACTCACTTGGAAATATCAGTCAAGATTTACGTTATGAGGGTGTGAGTGTATTACCATTTAAGAAAGATGAGACTTATACTCGTACACAATTAGAAAAGTTGAAGTCATACTTACTTGACGAAAGTAATATCGACATCGACATTCATTGGCAAGCAATTAATTTTATTTAGGATGTGAGAACATGTGGAAGTATGAACAATCGAAAGAATCAGAAGACATTATCACAGTAACAAATACACAAACAGATGTGAAATTTGAGTTAATTAAACAAATGAGTGATGATTTTAATGGGAATCGTGCTGTTTGGTTTTGGTGTCAAGTATTGAAGTCTGAATTAAATCGAGCATTTGGTAATGCAAGTGTAGATTCAAAATATAGTCGAGAATTTGCTGTGGTAGTAGATGATGATTCGTTTAAGGTTTGGAAGCTATTCATGACAAATCCAACAGAATTATATGAAATTAGCGGAATTGAAGACAAATGTTTATTATTCAATATCATCCAAAATTTCAAAATTGTAAATGACATTGCAACGATTAATATTATTAAAGAATAAGGAGATTATGTAAAATGGTGAAAGCAACAGAAGTAAAACAAAAGGAATTTAGTAAATCGCTATTTGGGTATAGCAAGAGTGAAGTGGACAGCTTTGTTAAAAATGAAGTTGTGAAACAATTAGAATTACATGAGCGTATTTTAGCGGACTATAAAGAGAACAAATATAAAGAAACTGCTAAGAAATACGAAGATTCGCAAAAAGAATTAGTTCGTATCTTGACTGACGCTAAGAAACAAGCTGCTGCTTTGAAAAAACAAGCGGAAGAAGAAGCTCAACATATTAAAACCAAAGCTGGTTTAGAAGTTAAAGCTCAATTAGAGAAAGCACAACAAGATGCTACAGCGGTTATCTTGAATGCGAATGAACTAGCTGAGCGTGAAAAAGCACAAGCAAGTCGTGTGGCTCACGAAATGTTGGTAGCAGCAAATGCTGAGAAAGACCGTATCGAAGCAGAGCAATTAGAATTACAACGTAAAATTGCTCAATGGAAAGAGATTGTGAAATACCACACGAACGATGTGTTATCTGCACTATCCGATGAGAAGTTATCGGACGTGCAAGATGTAGTTGTGAAAGAAGAAGTTGTCATCGAAGATTTAGGCGCAACTAAAACAGAAGTGGCGATTGAATCTGAACCAAAAGTAGACGAGTCAATCGTAGTGAAAGAAATTATTCACAATGAAAACAACGTAGTTGCTGGTGTTGATGTGAACAACTTAGACCTTGATGCAATGGTCGCAAATACTCAAGCTATGATGGCGGAAGAAGAAGCTAAATTATTAGGAAACTTGAAAGTTGGTGAGTAATATTGTCTGAAAAAACAAGAGTTACCTTACAATTAATTTTCTTCATTATGTTCGGAAACATGTTTCTAAATGCTTATGTATTGTTAAATGACACACCGAATAAATGGTACGTGATTGGTGCACTTATTGTGTTATACTTCACAAGTGTTTATACAATTATTTGCATTAGTGCTAGTGAACCACAAGTCGTACAACCAATAGTCAATGAAGATACTGAGATTATTGTCGAAATTCCAACTGAGGATGAAAAACCAGTTGTGAAAATTGAGAATGTATTCAATGAAGAACCAATCGTAGTCACACACGTTGAAGAAGATGAGTTCGTTCGAGTGAAATCAAAGGGTCGTAAATATTCTAAATTGCGTGGTCGTGGAAGTAAACGCACTCGTGCACGTCAACCGTGGGTTGGTTCTCGTAAAGCAGAGCGAGTAGTTAATTTTGACATTGAGAGTTCTCCACATTGGATTGTTAATGCTGTCACAGGTGGTGGTCGTACAAGAGACTTACTAATCATGGCTGAGGAGATTAGACAATTCGAGAAGAATAAGGAAATTTGGTATTTAGACTAAAGCTAGGAAACTAGCTTTTTTCTTTTATATGTCTATACACAGTGGGAGATGTATGTTATACTAGAAGTATAAAATTTAAGATAGGGGGAACTTACGGTTGTTTAGAGATAAGTGGTTACTTCGAAAGTATTCGAAGTTAGCTGATAAAGTATTGAAAATTGACGATTACAAGCACTTTACAACACAAATGGAGTTCATGGGTGAGACTGAGAAATTCAAATCTCGTTTAAAACAAGGTGAGAAATTAGACGACATTTTACCACAAGCATTCGCTTTGGTACGACAAGCTGCTAAGTTGGTTCTCGGACTTGAACCATATAAAGTGCAGGTGATTGGTGGGATTGCACTTCATTACGGTAATATCGCAGAAATGCGTACTGGTGAGGGTAAAACACTAACAGCAACTATGCCAGTGTACTTGAACGCTCTAAGTGGTGAGGGTGTACACGTGGTAACGGTGAATGAGTATTTAGCTGAACGTGACTCGAAAGAGATGGGAGAGCTATACGAATTCTTAGGATTGACAGTTGGTTTGAATAAAGCTGAGTTACCGCAAAATGAAAAGTGGGAAGCTTTTAGATGTGATATTACGTATACAACTAACAGTGAGCTAGGATTCGACTACTTGCGAGATAATATGCGTTTAACTGCAGAGGGTAAAGTGTTACGTAAATTACACTATTGTGTCATTGATGAGATTGACTCAGTATTAATAGATGATGCTAGAACACCACTCATCATTGCAGGGCAATCATCACAGTCGACGATGGAATACTTCAAAGTGAATGAATTTGTTAAGACGCTTCATTTTAATGATGTGGTTTATGACCATCAAAGTAAATCAGTACATTTAACACCACTAGGTGTTGACCGTGCTGAGGAATACTTTAGAGTTGATAACTTATATGGATTGGAAAATGTGGGATTGATTCATCTTATTGACCAATCATTGTATGCACATTTTGCTATGAAAAAAGATGTGGATTACATCGTTCGTGACGGAGCAATTGCGATTGTGGATACATCGACTGGTCGTGTGATGGACGGACGACAATTCTCGGATGGATTACATCAAGCATTAGAGTCAAAAGAAGGAGTTGACGTGAACGACGAAACGAAAACGTTCGCAAGTATTTCGTATCAAAACTTCTTCCGAATGTATGAGAAATTGTCTGGAATGACTGGAACTGCGTCAACGGAACGCAATGAGTTTATGTCAACGTATAAGATGAGAGTGATTCCGATTCCAACAAACCGACCAATTCGTCGAATTGATGAACCAGATGTGATTTTTGCAACTGAGAAAGCGAAGTATAAAGCTGTAGTGGATGAGATTGAACGAGTACATGAAACTGGGCAACCAATTCTAGTAGGTACATCGTCAGTTGAGAATAGTGAACGACTTTCTAAGATGTTGAAAGAACGTAAAATCCAACATCAAGTATTGAACGCAAAGCAAGACGAGGACGAAGCTCTTATTGTATCACGAGCAGGTGAGCGTTACGCTGTTACTGTAGCTACAAACATGGCTGGTCGTGGTACTGACATTAAACTTGGTCATCGAGTGAAAGAGTTAGGTGGATTGTACGTACTTGGAACTGAGAAGCATGAGAACCGACGAATTGACAATCAATTGCGTGGACGTAGTGGTCGACAAGGCGACGTTGGACGTTCAGTGTTCATGATTTCATTGGAAGACGATTTACTGAACCGCTATGGTGGAGACAAAATTGAGTCTAAAGCTAAGAAGTTGGTACACGTTAAAGAACCAATTACAACAAACGGATTGCGTAGAGCAGTCACAAATGCACAAAAACGCATTGAAGGTAATGGGTTTGACACACGAAAATCATTATTAGAGTACGACGATGTCGCACAACTACATAGACTATCGATTTACGAATTACGAGAGAACGCATTATGTGGTCGTATGAACATGGACGACTATTATCATGACGCAATCGTAACAACAGTAGATGACTTACTAGCACCATATTTTGAGAATGAAATCGTAAACATGGATAGTGTGGCTGCCGCTGTGACACAATTAACTCACAAAAAACTATGGTTGAACGAAATCATGAGTGTTGAAAGTCAATTGGAATTAAAACAAGTGGTACTTGACTTTGTGTTACAAGCGTATCATGAAAAAGTTGGTAAAGCGGTCTTGAATCGAACAACTGATGAGCAACGACGTGCTCTGGTAAGTTCGATTGACAAAGCGTGGGTGTCACATTTGACTCGATTAGACCAATTGAAAGACGCAGTAGAACTACGTTCTTATAGTCAAGTTCAACCAGTGACAGAGTATCAATTAGAAGCTAAGAAGTTATTCAATGACTTAAATCGTGAAATTGAAATCGGTGCTGTTCGCAAATTGTTTGCAACAGTATTATAGAAAGGAATTGAAATAGTGGGAAAGATTATTTCATTTGAGGGACTCGACGGTGTAGGTAAATCAACAGTGTTAAAACGAGTTCAGCAGAAATTAGAAAAAGATGGGTATTCGGTTCTTGTTATTCGAGAACCGGGTACAACTCAACTATCGGAGAAAATCCGAAAACTAGTGAAATCAGATGTACCACGCTCAAGTATGTCAGAAATTTTATTATTCATGGCGGCACGAGCGGATATGGTAAATAGTGTGTTAAGTCCAAACGTGAAACACACGGATGTGATTTTACTAGATAGATATATTGACTCAACGGTTGCATATCAAGGATACGGAGAGGGTCAAGATGTCGAGAAGATTAAACAATTAAATAACATGGTCGTTGGTGTGAATCAACCGAATTTGACAATTTACATTGATGTACCAGAATCTGAAATCGAATCACGAATGAAAACTCGTGGAAAGAAAGACAGATTCGAGATTGATAAACAATTTATCAAAAAAGTTCGTAAAGGATACAAGGAGATTTGTAAATCAAATCCAGACCGTGTGAAAGTTGTCACAAACTTAAATGTAAAAGAAGCGGTTGACAAAGCACATGGACTTATTATAGACTGTATTAAATCAAAAACGGAACACAAACGTAAATCATTGGCGAAATTATCTAAACCACTAAAACGTGAAAGTGGTAATTTCAAAGCGACAGTTGGTCGCATTGGACGTGATGAAAACGACAATCCAACATTATTATTAACAAATGTTAAAAAAGTCGGAGGTCGTAAAGTGTTAACAGACCACGTGTGGGTGTCATATGACCGTGAGTTAATCAAAGCTGGTACTTTATTACCGAAAGATGAAATCACTTTTAGTGCTACAGTTGAACCATACAAGCATGTCGCTAAGAATGGAACGGAGTACGATGAGTACGGATTAACGAACGTGAAAGATGTTAAAGTGACAAAAGCAATTCGAGTGAAGAAATCGACTGGATTTGAACGTGAGTCATTGGATAGATTAACGTCAATTACAGATGATAAATTATTCAAAGAATCAGCTTCACGTTATTTACGTTATGTGACCGCAATGATTCATGAACATTTTAGTTAAGATAAGGATGTGAATTTAATTGACAAATAATTATACTGGTATTGACTTATATGATGGTATTGAAGCGGTACGTCGAGTACCCGGGATGTACGTGGGGTCTACGAATAAAATTTCAGACAACCACTCTCCGAAAGCATTAATTCAGTTATTACAAGAAGTGTTATCAAATTCTCTTGACGAATATGTTGCTGGATTTGGTGATGCGATTCATGTAACAATCCATAAAGATAACGCATTGACAATTCAAGACTTTGGTCGTGGTATTCCAAAAGGTCCGGGTAAATCATTTAGTGATATTATCAACTCTACGACTAAATTACACGCTTCTGGTAAATTCAAGAGCAATTATGGTGGTGTTGGTATCACTGGTATGCACGGAATTGGACTGAAAGCAGCGAACGCTCTTTCAAAATATATGACAATCGAAGCTGTGTGTCACGCAACGTCAGAAGTAAATGGAAAACTGGAATTGAATGGTGGTTTTGATGTCTATAAGTTAACAATTCATTTGGAAGACATTATTGAGCAAAAACTCATTAGACATATTCCAAAGAAAGATGTGGTATCTATTGACAATGGACATATCATATTGAAAGATGGAACTAAACTCAGAACTGGAACTACTGTAACGTTTTTACCAGATGATGGTCCAGTGGCAGACGACATTCCAAAACCAATGATTGAGGACATTAACTGGGTGATTGGGGACGTTATTCACAAACTTGAAAGTTCAGCTTATTTATGTCCGGGAATCAAGATTACATTAACGGATGAGCGAACAACTCCAGAAACGAAATATGAATGGTATTACGAAAACGGTCTTGGTGACTACGTTCAACAATTATCACATGAGTTCGATGGATTGTCTAAAGTAACAGAACCAATCATTATTGATGAGCAAATTGAACTGAATGACTATCCATTCCAAGTACGTTGTGCTATTAAATATGTAGACGATGTACAATCAACAATTGTTTCATACGCAAACGGTGCTCCAACACCAAGTGGAGGTACGCACGTTGATGGATTCAAGAGTGCGATGGTGAAATCATTAAATGAATTTGTTTCATCGGATACGTACAAGATTGCAGTAAATGCTAAGAATAAAGCTGCTAAAAAATCATCCGATAAAATTAAACTTGTTAAAGGTGCTTTCAAGCAATCAGATGTGCTAGATGGTCTTATCGCTGCATTTGAGATTAAGATTCATAAAGATTTGACACAATTTGGTGGTCAAATGAAAGAGAAACTTGAAACTGCTTTAGCAGCAAAAGCGATGGAAACTGTAGTGAGCAATGGTGTATCTACTTGGTTATTCGACCATGCTGACGTTGGTATTCAGATTGTGGACAAAATCAACGAGTCAAAAGAAGTACGTGAGACAATTAGTGAGTCTCGACTTGATAAGAAAACAGCTCGTAAATTGAAAGAGCAAGGAACTCTCATTAAGTCAAGCAAGCTTAAAACTGCGTCTGCGAAAGACCCAAGTAAAAAGGAATTGTTCATTGTAGAGGGGGACTCAGCGTCTAATATCGGGCGAGACCCGAAATTCCAAGCTGTCTTTCCGCTACGTGGTAAAATTTTGAATACATTCGAGTTACCATTAAGTGAAGCATTGAAAAATGAAGAAGTACGTACAATCATTTCAGTATTAAATGCTGGAATTGGTCAAGAATGTGACCCAGAAAAGGCTGAGTATCACAAAGTTATTATTGCGACCGACGCGGACGCTGACGGTTCACACATTCGTACATTATTACTCGGTCTATTCTTCAAATATATGCGACCATTGATTGAAGCTGGTTATTTATATGTGGTATTACCACCATTATACAAAGCGGTCAAATACAAGAATGGTAATATTGATGAAATCAAGATGTATTATACAGAAGCTGAGATTGAAAAAGATAGAAATAAATTAACAGGATATGAAATCAATCGTTATAAAGGACTTGGGGAAATGGCGTTAGATGAAGCTCATTCTGCGTTAGCGGATGAAAAGACACGACGTTTAGTACAAGTGACGGTAGACGACATTAAATCTGCACAAAAAGAATTACAAATTTTACTTGGTAAACAAGCGAAACTTCGTGCTGACTGGGTTGTGGAACACATTGATTTCAATGAAGTGGAAAGGGGTTAAGAATAGTGGCGTTACAAGCAACAAAAGACATAGGACTCATGTCACGTGAGTCCATGATTGACTATGGTAGTTACGTAATTTTAGCTCGTGCACTACCAGATTATCGAGATGGTTTAAAACCAGTACATAGAGCGATTCTATGGTCAATGCATGAGTTGGGATTGAATTCTAAAGCACGATACGTGAAAGGTGCTAAAGTAGTCGGAGACACAATGGCGAATTATCACCCACACGGTGACAGCTCAATCGACGACTCTTTAGTTCGTCTATCGCAACCATGGGTGAATAATGAACCAATGACGGACATTCACGGAAACAACGGTCATATTGATGGCTCAGGAGCAGCTGCGATGCGTTATTATGAGTGTCGTTTGAGTCCGGGTGCTGACTTGCTGTTAAACGGTATTGGTAAGAATGCTGTGAACTTATTAGACAACTTCGATGGGACAAAAAAGATTCCAGAAGTATTACCAGCATCGATTCCGCAAGCATTTATTAATGGTGCTCAAGGTATTGCGTTTGGTATGGCAAGCAATATCCTACCACACAACTCATTAGAGTTATTAGATGGATGTATCAAAATTATCAAAACACCAAGCATCACTCCAGAAAAACTAGGTAAAATTGTATTGGGTCCAGACTTTCCGACTGGTGGGGTTATCGTGGATAACGCTGACCACATGAAGGAAATCGTGGAGGGAACTGGACGATTTGTGCTACGTGGTAAAGTTGAATTACATGTGGAGAAAAAGAAAGAGTCGTACTTAGAAATTACCGAAGTACCGTGGGGTGTGAACACAACTGATTTGAAGAAATCAATTGCGACAGCTCTAGAACCACACATGAAAGCTTTAGGTGTGACTAAATTAGATGATGAGTCTAAATCATCAAACGAAATCTCGATTAAGATTTTATGTAAACGTGGTACGGATGAAACAACGTTAAAACAAATCGAGACATTACTATACAAGAAATCTAAATTACAAGTCGCATACACTGCAAACAGTGTAATGATTGTAGATGGCAAACCAGTACAAATCGGAATTTTTGATTATTTACAAAAATTTGTGGGATTCCGTCGTGACACGTTACGTCGCATGTGGCAATACGATTTGGATAAATTACAATCTCGTGAGCACATTGTTCGTGGATTGTTACAGTTAGTGAAATTATCTAACGAAGTTGTGAAAGACGCTCGTAAATCGACATCACGTAAGAACTTCATTGAAGTACTTCAAAAGAAACATAAATTCTCAGAAGCACAATCAGAGGTAATTGCAAACTTACCATTATATCGACTAGGTAAACAAGACTTCGAACAACTTACAAATGAGTTGGATGAAAACTTGACAAATCAGAAAGAGTTGTCCAAACGACTAAGTGACAATGATTATTGTAATCAACAATTGATTTTAGATTTCCAATCATCAAAACAAATACTGAAAGATAGTAAACGTAAGACTACATTCAAGGATATTTCCGATGAGGTGGAGGTAGTTGAGTTGAAGGAAGAAGACTTAATTGAGTCTAAAGCTACAAAAGTTGTAGTAAAACGTGACTTGCAAGTATTCCGTATCGGAGCTAAAGCTTATGAAAATAACATCGCAAGCTACAACAACGACGACATTGTTGATGTAATTGATAGTACGACGACGGATTATGTCGTGATTGCAACTAAGTCTGGACAGTCAGTTACTCGATTTGTAAATGACTTAGATAATGGTTCATTGACTGGTTCATACGAAACATTGAATAAACAAATTCCAGACTTGAAAGCAACTGACGAATTTGTTGGTGTGTCAACGAGTAGCAAGTACGAAACATCACGTATGTTAGTAATCACTAAGAATGGTGCTGCTAAGGTGTTGGATGTATCGAAAGCACAACAAAATGTGAATACAAAACGTTACTTAAGTAAGTTAGGTAAGTTAATGAAATTCAAGACAGATGACGACTATGTAATTTATGCAAAACAAATTGACATGTCTGAGTTCAAGGACTTGACTATCAAAATCTCAATGTTAGATAGTTCATTCAAGACTCCGAAAATGGTTGAGAAGAAAATCAACATGTCTAAATATGATGGACGGAGTGATGGAGCAAGTTCAACTGGATTTACACTTGTAAACACAAAAAATGGTAAATGTGATATTAAATCAATCGAATTGGAGAAATGACGATGAAAACGACAGGACATAAAGCGTATAACATTATTCGAGTATTGGAGACACTACGTACTATTACAGATGATGTATCTGTAACGAGATACCATGCACGTCTAGTACCACTAACTGTAAAAGCTAGTGGTACGAAACCAATGACGTATTATCATGATAGTACAATCACGTTGAGATTGGAGAATTTCAACAAGCATGTTCGTGTAAATATTCCACTAACACACGATGGTGATGTGATTGCACAATTATTTGTAAGTACAAGTAATGGTGATGAAGTGTTCATCGGTACTCGACAACATGCAAGTTACAATCTTGGAAATCTTGATAAATCATTATCGGATGATGAGATTCATGACTTGACAGTGGACTTGTTACACTTTATGACGGAATTAGAACCGAAACCAATGGAAAAAACTTTCAAATCAGTGAAATATTTTCCAGTTGACTATGTACACGGAAGCTAGATGTAGTGTATAATAAGAATAAAGACACAAGAGAGGAGTGAAATTTAATGTTCACATATTCAGTAAGCGACGAATTGATTGCTGCTATTTTAGATAAAAAGTTTGTAGTGGAATCAGCGTCAGTGAAAAAAGATGAATTAACAGTAAGATTATTGAACACATCGACGGACACGGTCATGATTGTGAAATTCACGAACCCATCGATTTCAAATGAAAACTTCGAAACACATGGAAGTTACGTAGAAGACATTTCATTATACGGATATAGAAAAGTGTTCAAGACACAATACTTCAACGGATGTATGTTAGCACTTGCTGACGGTAAAGGAAACAAGACAACGATTCGAGGTGTTCGTAAATGAAATTAAGTAAATTACAAGATGGTGCGAAGGTGTCATATTACGACGAATCAGTATTATCAGCACCACAAATCAATCAAGATTATATCAATAAAGCAAACTGGTTTGTATATCGTTACGATAAAGAAACTGGTACGACTACATTCTTAGAAATGGCACACGATATTCGTCGAGCTGAGAAATTCGAAATCATTGCTGACGATGAACGTAGTGTAGCACAACAAAATACAGTTGTAGCTGGTCGTGTGATTCTTGAGTATCTAGCACGTAAAATGCGTGAGACACAAATTTTATCAAACATTGTTGACGGAGTTCCACAATTCATCTGTCAACGCACAAATAAAAAATAATAAAAAGATTGGAGAAATCATAAATGTTAACGATTAAATATACTGACCCATCGTGGAACGATGAAATTATTGAAGATTTAGGTGGAGCTGTTAAAATCACTCGTAAGAGTGGTAATGCTACAATTGAAGACGCATCACCAGAGCACTTAAAAGAAGTCGCTGAGGACTTACTTGCTCAAGGATTAGAAGTGACGGTCACATTTAAAACGAAAGTACCGAAAGAATAACATATAATTGGAATAAGTGTAACGCACTACCGCACTCGGCTGGCATTGACCATAACCGTGGGCGGTAGATTGTTGCAATGTAGGAGAAGAAGTTATGAGAAAAATGATACGATTTAAAAATCGAAAATTAGATGTCGTAGAAACTCTCGATGAAGCGGTTGGTTATATCCATCGTGAATATGAGCGTGACGTCATCAAGATTAAAGATTATGTAAACGTAAACTTATGTCAACGTACGTTGGTGCATTTAGGATTTGAATACGTCGACACCAAAGGGGGTAGTCGTGAGTATCGTAAATTTATGCACCACAGGACTGAATTAATTCGACGTGAGCAATATATGAAACTAATGTCGAAATACAAAGTTAGTGGTTGGATTTTAGTACAGAAAGGTCGATTTGTTACTATTAATGGAAAACCAGTAGCTTCTAAAAGCAAGGGTAAATTAATGCAACGCATCCATCAAGCACATGATTTGAAGAAATATGGAGCGTTGGATGAGTTTACAGCGAATGCTATCTCACATCGAGATTTAGAGCTTCGACCTATTTTCAAAGAAATTGTAAAATGAAAAAAGTAAGAGGTGGTTTATTTGGAAGAACAAATGATAACATTTTCAATCAAAGAAAATTTAATAAAACCAGTCATTGAGAAGCAACGCTTGATGAAATTATACTTACAAGAAGATGTTACCATCTATCCAAATGAAGTCACAAACATCTCAACTGGATTAACAATCAATCAACTGGATGATACGATTGCTACAATCACTGGTTCAAGTAAGATGATTGAGAGTCGACTTGTAACACACGTGAGCGTGGAGTGTGATTCGACATTTGAAATCGTATCAACAGTATTCAATCCAAATCAATATCCAGTTTACTTGAAACGTGGCATGGAGATTGCACAAGTTACATTCAGTAGAGTAGCAAACATTGATGTAAATGTTGTTGAAACTGCAAATAGCAATGATGGATTGTTAAAAGTACTTCAACATAGTTTAGCATCAGCACATGTTGGTTATGAGATGGATTCCGAATTCAATGATGGTGAGAGCATGAGTTTTGAAGAAGCACTATCTGAGTTCGTAACAAGATTAGTGAAAGCATTAAATGATGGAAGTGACTCGTTGTTCGTGGGAGCTGATGATTCATTGTATGAATTTATCCAAGCTACGTACGATGAGTTGGTAACAACTAAAATTTTCGATTATATTGAGAACACGAATTTAGGTGTTCTATTGAAATTAAATTCTGAAAGTGAGGTCGTATAGTGGTTAATATTGCAGAAATGCCATATACAAAACAGGTACAAGCACGAGTTAAAACTCGTCCGAAAATCAAACAATTTAAAGAAACATATCGACCAGTCGATTTCTCGTACTTGAAAGACGCTGTTGAGACAACATACGACTTAGAGTGTATGATTGAGTTGTTCACTAACGCAATGATTAGTAAGAACAACTTCTCAATTGTATTGTTCGGTGACGAACAATTCTCTGATATTACAGAGAAACAAATTGAGAAACAAATCGACAACTTTATTAAAAAACCAGATACGATTCGAATGTTAAAGCAAGTCGGAATCACAAATCCACAAGAGTTAGGTCGTAATGCTTATGTATTTAAGATGGGTGACGCTAATGACATGGCTCAATTTGAAGCGATGTTACGCACACAATTACTTTGCGAGACGTTACCACACGACATTCCATATGCAAACAAATATAATTTTGCTGAGTATCGCACGTGGAATGGTGCACAATACGACTTACCATTATTGGTATTGACTTACTTATGGGTTAAATTGAAAAAAGAAGAAACAAGACCGAGTGACCTACGTAAATTATCGAATATTATCATCCGATATAAAGGAAGACCGCATCAATTCCCAGAATATGTGGAGCGTTGTACTAAAGGCGTTATTAAAGCAACTGCGTATCGCTACTTCCGTAACTTGGCATTGTACAAAGACGGTCACATTGACTGGGCAAGATTGGCGAAGAAAGACACTGTGGACGAATCAAGTGAGAACTTGACGACACCGGGTCTTAAAAAGGAAATGGCTAAAAACGGAATGGACGTCATCATTGACGAACTAGTTGCAAGTGATGAACCACACGTGTGGACAGAGGAAGAAAAAGCTCATTTAGTAGAGTATAACTTTAACGACGTACTTGCTACTCTTGTTGAAAGTGAAAATAAATTCTTAAAGAGTCGTCTATTCATTCGAGACACAATTCGTGCAATGTATCCATATACAGCAGCTCGCTCAATGGATATGACGAAATTGACACGATACACTCCACGTGAGCGTGATGCAACAGCTGCGCAAATCGCTGGATGGGTGTTAATTGGGCCGAACAATGTGAAACCAGTAGACTATGACTTCGTGGACTTTGCGTTTCCAGTACCAAATCCAGACAAACCGGGAGAAATGATGTGGGTGGATTTGTGGGAGTACATGTGTGCTAAAGAAGTGTACGTACCAGACAATCTGAAAAAATTCTTCTCACATTTTCGTGGAAAAGATACACGTAACATGAAAGACTTGAATAAGGTGTTGCGTTCACAACCAGTCACGCATTCATCGTTAATGAACGTACCATACATGAGAGACGGTAAAGCAACGAATAGCTTTGCTCGTGTATCGACTGGTGGTGCTCACGGCGGTGTAATGGCAGGATTAAACGCAATGTCAGATGAAGCAATTCATAAATGGATTGTATCGGACGCGGAAGTAAAAGGTCGTCAAAAACCAACAGTTGACGTTAAGAACGTGATTCACTTAGACTGGTCATCATTCTATCCAATGTTGATGTCTAAAATGCAAATGTTCTTAACAACAGAGGGATTTGACCGATTCACTTCGATTGTGGAGTATCGTATTGACATTAAAAACTCATTACCATTCGACAAATCTACGTGGACAGCAGTGGATGTAGATAACTCAAACAAGCAAGTTGGTTTCAAATTCTTGCTTAACAACTCATCTGGTGCTGCGAATACACACAATCAATATGCGACATTACCATTAGACAACAAAGCATTGTCAATGCGTTTGATGGGTAACATGTTTATTTGGTCACTAGCACAACGTTTAACACAAGCTGGTGCGTTCATTCCGTCTACAAACACGGATGGTATTTATATCTGCAATATCTCAATGGAAGACTGTGAGCGAGTGGTTCATGAGTATGTACGTGACTATGGAATGGAAGTAGAACCAGAAACATTATCACGATTCATTAACCGTGACGCTTCAAACCGTGTTGAGTTCATTAATGGTAAACGCCAAATCGTTGGTGGGGACTTACGTCCAAGTCACCAATTGGCTTACCCAGATGACGCAATCGGACAAAACATCACGTATCCATTAGTTGCTGGTAATGCAGCTCTAGAATACATGTCAAATAATGAAAACTGGTTAACTGAACCATATGATAGAAATGTCGTATTAGAACATATTAAGAGCGTTCGAGACAGAGGAGATATTCTACCATTCTATCATGTATTCAGTGGTACAAAAGCTCGTGCATTGACAATTGATGGTAAACGTGCTCAAAAAGTAAATCGTGTAGTATTGACACGAAACGGTAACACGTTAGGTACTCAGAGTTTGAGTGAATTGAAGAAAGAACATTTGTTCGAATTCATCATGCAATTAGACGCTGGAATTCAACCGAAAGATATGATTTTCGACGGGGTGACAGCACGATTCGAGACTGACACATTCGACCCAAATCGTACTTATACAATGAGAGACTTCGGATTCGTGAACAAACGTAAGGAATTTAAGACATCTGTGTATACTCACGTTGGAGAGTTGAAAACATATTCAAATCAAAAAGAATTAGATGATTATATGAAATTAATCAAAGCAAATCAAATTTGCTTAATCGGTGAGTCAATCGAAGACTTAATTCCAATTAAACTATGGAAGGATAGTACTACCGTAACACACTATCCAACTAGAACTGGTATCGTATTAAACACTGCACAAGAGCTACGAGAATTCGACATGAACGAATTAGACATCGACGCTTACGTTCGTTGGGCGGAACAGCTTCTAAAACAATGGAAAGTAACAGCCAACTTAGAAGAAGTTGGACTTGTTGAGTGTGATGACACGGTAATTCCAAAAGAGGTCAAAGTACGTGTGACCAAGAAGTCTAAAGCAATTGATGACATTTACGAATTATATGGAATCGGGGCGTAATGCATGAGAAAGATTAAATCAGTTAAAAAGCTATGGATTACCGCTGGTATTGTAGTGGTAATTGCTGTAGTACTTTCGGTCATTGGAATGCTTTATCATCAATACACAAGTACAATGGAATGGAAGAAGACGCAACAACCAGAGCTTGCGTCTTTAACTCCAGAACAACTCTACTTGAGTGACAGTGACCGAGAAAACATTGGTATTTACAATAATTATAAATCCCAATTATGGGATGATGAAAAACAAAACTTCAAGTCGACGGATGGGGAATTATTTAACAACTTTGTTAATAGTTTCACAAAGATTGAAAACTTGAACCTAAGTGGTGTCAATGAATTATTCCACGACATCAAAGACATTCATGACTTACGATTACGAGTAGAAGAAGTACATGCTGAGAAACCAGATGAGTACTTGAAAGTCATAGAGAAAGTGGTTAACGATGAATTTGACGAACTGAACGCTTTGGCTCAGAATAATCGAGTAGCTGGAGCAGTTCAAGATGTTTATAGTAAGTTAGGTGAATATGCGACGTCACACAATCAGCTTGTAGAAATTTACGAAGCATTTGCGAATATTTTCACAATCGGTGATGAGATTGCAGTCAAAGATGGAGCAACGACTGCTGACGCAACAGTTTTCACAAACGTGGCTTCCACGTTCGACAGAGCTGATTTAATCAGTCGTTTACAATCTATTGTAAAAGAAGCTTCAAATACTTTAGCAGATAATGCAACTATCGTCGACATTCAACATAAGATTGATGAGACAAAAGAATTGAAAACGAAGTTTGAAGCGTTGAAGAAAGAAATTGCTGACAAGAAGAAAGCTAGAGATTCGCAAATCGTGGAGTATCCATCATTCGTTGGTAAAACAAAACAAGAGCTTGAAAAGTGGGCGAAAGATAATAACATTAAGATTCGCTATCGACAAGTATCTGGAGAAACAACTGATAAAGTGAAAGCTCAGTTACCGTCGAATACGACATACAAGCGTATTCTTAAAGGTTCAGAAATTGAGGTAGAACTTGAAGCGAAACAAGTAGCTCCAACGACTACGACAACTACGACGACTACGTCGTCAAATACTAGAAGAAATTCGAGGTGATATGAATGTTTGGAAAAATATATGTTAGTGTACGTAAGTGGTTTCAACCATATTGGAATCCGAAGCCAAAAATGGTGAAAATTCCAAATAAACCAAAAACGGACAATGAACAAAAAGAAGAAAAGAGTGTTAAGATTTTACGTTCTAAAACTCGTCTCGAACGTCTTTGGAATAGTGGTAAAACCCCAAGTGTTGGAAAATACTGGTTCTATCACGATGCTGCACATCATGAAATTGGTGCTTATTTGCCAAAAGATACAGCATTTAATTTCACTGAGCGTAGTGACGAAGAACGTTCAGAGTTGAAACCACTTGTTTATCCAAGAATGAATGTAGCGTATGACCGCACACACTTAATTCCATTCGGCTATCACGGAATTGAGAACAATAACGCTTTAGTGATTGGTTGGTCATCAAGTCACAATCGTAACGAATTACGTAACTTTGAGATTGAGATGAATCAAAAGAACAAAACGAAAGATTTAGTATGGTTTACATACGTAACACGTAAACCCGAATATGGTGTTTGGACATACAAAGTGTTCGACGCAAAATCACGTGAGATTGTCGGTGAATTGACATTGAAATTGAAATGTGGTGACTGGGTTTGGAAATAAGAAAAAAATACGCCAACTTGATTAAAGAATATAACAAGTTGGCGTCTCGTTATAATCAATTGCTACAAGCAACGTCATTACACCCAGATGATATCACGTATGAGCGATTTTGTAGAGAGCTACGCTATCCGTATGAGTTCTCTCATATGCCAAGTCGTAGCGGAATTTATGCGTACCACAACGTGTCGACTGGAGAGATTTATGTTGGACAATCCGTGAACATGAAAACACGATTAGTACAGCATTTCAGAAATGGTGTGAAGAAGAAAACTGGACATGATGCTCAGTTTAAGAACACACGTGACTGGAAGTATTACGTATTGGAATTCATTCCAAAAACAGATAAAGAAAAACTGAATGAGCGTGAAGCGTATTGGATTTGTTTAGCACGAGCAGCAGTAGCGAATAAGAAATTATTAGATGAGAAATCCGCTAAAGAAGCATTAAAACGTGTGGAGAACGGTGAGGATTTTCATGACTTACAAATCGGCGTAGAACAAGAAGAACGTGGAACGTCCATTAACAAAACGAGAGGTAATAACATCAAACGATGAATAAAGAAGAAATTGCAGTAAATATTATCGAAGCTGACTTTGTTCGTAATCATAGATATTTTATTAATGTACATGGTTCATCATTCTCGAAAAATGGAACTCCTGACTTCATTGCACACGACAAGGACGGCCGACTTCTTGGAATTGAAGTGAAACGAATCGGTAAAATGCCAGAAGTGAACCAGTGGGGTCACGGACTTAGTATAGTCAAAAGTGGTGGTCGTTTCATCGTGGCGTATGAAGATTTTGATTTAAAACAAGTGGATGACTATAAGTTACCAGTGTTTGAAGTCCATCCGAGTGACGATGGTCTTGAACAGTATGACCTATTCGGATTAAGACCATTTAATCAAACAACAGAAATTATTTACGTGAGAGGAGATAAATAGTTGGATTTATACAAAGAATATTTAGACCATTACGAAATTACAACTGAACAAATCCAAGCTCACTTAAACGTTAAACTGAGACCAGCGACGGACTTGTCTGGGATTAAAGAATTCGTAGAAGCGTTACTTGACATGCAACACAAACGCATCATCATTCGCTCAGACTATGACCCAGACGGTATCTGTGCTGGAATCATCTTGTATGTCAACTTGAAGATTTTAGGATACGATGTTGAGATTACATTTCCAAATGCACATGATGGATATGGATTGACAATGAAAAACGCAATGAATCTTTTCGTAGACCACGGTGAGTTCGATGCAATCATTACAGCTGACTGTGGTATCGCAAATAGTGAGTCGATTTCATTCTTACAAGAAAACGGGATTGACGTGTTAGTATCAGACCACCATGCTGGTCAGATTGAATTACATCCATTTATGGCGAGAGCTGTGGTGAATCCAAATCGTGCAGATATGGTATGTAATTCAGACTTTAAAGCGATTTCTGGTACATTTGTAGCATATAAAATTATGCAATTATTACACAAGTATCACGACAATGGTCTAGACGAAAAGTTCATGTCTAACTTTGAACCATTAGTGGTCATTTCAACTGTAACAGACGTAATGCCACACGTGGATGAAAATGCATTCTTGTTACGTAAGTATAAGCATTTTACAGATAGATTTATTCCAAATATGCGTAAAGCTTCATTGAATCGTGAGTACCAAAACTACTTAAATGGATTAGAAGTTGTGTTACGAAATATTGGTAAACTGAATGTACACAACATTGGTTGGAAACTCGGTCCAGCATTAAACTCACCACGACGAGTGACTGGTGAGTCAAGACTTGGGTACGAATTATTCATGCAAACTGGTACAGTAATGGCACAACAAGTGTATGATGAGATTTTAAAAATGAACGAAATCCGCAAAGAAATGACGGAGTACGTACTGAAAGTACTAGAACCAGAAGAAGTTACGGTCGTACCAGATGTCAAATACGAAGGTATTGCTGGTCTTGTATGTGCTAAGATGAGTGAGAACTTACAAGTACCGACAATTGTGTTTAGCGACAACGGAGAGTTATGTCGTGGTAGTGCTCGTGCACCACTTGGATATAAGTTATTGGATTTGATTTCTGAGATGAAAGAAATCTTACCAGACGCTATTGTATCCGCTGGTGGACACGCAAGAGCTGCTGGTATTGCGATTAAGTCTAAATACTTAGAACGGTTCAAATTAGAGTGGGCGAACTTAGTTCGGTCAACCGAACGTGAAGAATTCACCGACTTCAAAGAACCGATTGACTTAGATAAATACATTGTAACTGGTGAGTTGACAGCAAAAGTGCTTGAGTATGGATTGGAAGATATTGATGAGTTGTATCCATTCAATAAAACAATTCAAGAACCAACATTCAGAGCACATGTGAACTTAGATGAGCAACGATTTGTTCGAATGAAAGAGCGACACTTGAAAGTGTTCTTGACGAACGACGTGAACGTTATAGTATGGAATTACGCTAAAAGACCAACTGTAACGGAGTTCGATGTCTCTGGAGCACTGAAAGAAAACAACTACGGTAGTATCACGTATCAATTAGAAACATTCTTTTAGATAGATTTTATTTTACAAAATGCTTCTTTCTATGTTATAATCTTTGTATATAGAGATATAACATAGAGAGGGGCTTTTTAAATGGCGGGAACATATACATTTAAAGTAAATTCATCTAAAAACAAATTAAACATTACATTCGAAGTACAACCAATGATTAAGATTGTGGACGCACGTTGTGACTTAGAAGGTCTAACAAAAGATAATCGTGTACGATTATCGTACGAAGCTCATACAACATTACGTAGTAAGTTACAAATCGGTGACGAAATCGGTTGGTTAGAATACGGTGTAAAACTAACTGCATTCCACACATTGAAAGACGTAGAATTCGGAAAACAATTCTCAATTACAAATCCAAGAGTAGACAAATTTGAAGTAAAATTAGTGAAAAGCTCATTTGAGTACGTTGAGGATTTATTCGAGCTTGTAGATGGTGGAGAAGATTGTTTAGTGGACGACACACTAACAAGTTTATACGACCACGGATTATTTAACATTTTAATTAGTGAGGTGTAAAAATATGGCGACAATTAATACAAATAAAGCAGCTATGTTTATTAAAGTAGTAGAAACAATCGAAAAACGTTTAGAACCAGTATCAAGTGTGATGTCGTCTACTTGGTCTGTGATTGGAATTGAGTCATTGGAAGATGGATTTGACGTGACAATCTCAATTACACGTGTTGAAGATTTAGGATTCTTAGCAGAGTTTCCAGAAGAATACGACTACTTATTCCAACGTATAAAAGACGGAAGCGATAAGAAAGTACTAAAAGATATTATTGACGCAAATCGTGTTGTTAACGCATTGGCGAATCTAAGTGGAGCTGTTGGTTTATTGAAATTACACATTCGTGTAACACCAGAAGTTCGTAACCAATATGTCATTGAGTCAGTTGAGAGTATCATGAACGATATCAACAGATTACAATATGTGACACATAGTTACGGTCCCGGAGAAGCTGGAAAGATTAGTACCGACTTCGGAGTTGGTGACATCATTCCAAAATTGACAGAAGCATACAAAGAAAATGTAGTTGCTGCGTATAAAGAAATTTTCAGTTCAGCTCGTTTTACTGGTCAGAAATTCACATGTGTGGGTGACGTAACAATTGACCCTAAAGTGCAAGCAGTTGCTCGTGAGTACGTAGTAACATTCGACAAGTGCTTAGACATGTTAGAAGATGTTGCTGTAAACTGTGAGCGTTTAATCGACGTTGTACCAACGAAAGACCCAACGGACGATGGTGATAGTATTTCATTGCAAGCAGTTACCGATATGCTAAAAGATATGTCAGTTTCTCTTGAAAAAGTTGGTAACTTCACATTAAACTCAGCAGAAGACGTGGTACGTCGTATTAGTCATCGTATGCTACAAAGTGCACTTCGTCGCTCTCAAGTAAACGAAGCAGTTGAGATTAAAGATATTATCGGTAAACTACGTATGCGTATGTCATCATATAAACAAGATGTGGAATCAAATGGTTTACGTGGTGGTCGTGAATCAAATGGATACGAACGTCACGTGTTAGCACTGCAATTCGTTGTTGGATACATTCAAAACGACATTACACCTGCAATTCAGATTTTACAGAAAGCATTGACAGTACTAGTTACTGATGATGAGTAGGTGCGAATTATGTTATCGAAATTAGACGAACGAATTGTGAAAAGTAAAGTTATTTCTTATCTACACAAAGCGTTTCCGACAAGTGGAGTAGTGGATTTACAATTGTCGGTTGAATCAATCGACGGTAATGATGTTACGGTTTCACTCGTATATCCGAACGTCGAGTTACACACCGACACTGTGTTTCCAGTGTCCGATGATGTTTGGAATTGGTATTTCAAGCGTGATGACTACAATCTTGAACTGTGGAAACGTAGAATGTTCTTAAATAGTGGTGCGTTACATCCAATTACGTGGTGGAATTGTAAGTGTACAAGCACTATCACATTTGAAGAAAATGGTGAGAATTATGTGTCAGTCTCAAATACACCATTTGTGGTTTCTGAGTTATTGAACTTGGAGAAATACATGTGGTTATTAACGTGGGATAGAATGCAAGTAAACATGTATGAAAAAGCACACGATGGTAAAGCAATACCTGCGGAGTTGGTCGACTACAATCCGATTTTGTTGAAATCGGAATATAACGCAAATCGTAATAAAGCACAATTGCCAATCTACATGGATTGTCGTAATAAAATCAAGATTTTGGGTGAGAGCTTAAATCGCCAACTTGCAAAAGAAGAACGTTTAGTCCAACGTATTGACATGGAACGAGACGAGTTAGAAGAATTAATGATATCTCTTGACGATAGTGGACACCAAGTGATATTCTCAATGCCAGACATGGATTTATATGCAATGCGAAACACAGTTGGATTCTTAGATGATTTAAAAATCGCTGTGGAACAAGGTGTACACCGATATGTAAAACCAATCGAGTACACACCAGAGCTAGTGGACAACGCACAATTAGTGCGTAACGCTTGTGATAGCGTATTACATGGAATTCCAGTTTACTTACAAGCATTGAACACACTACATGAGAAACATACAAAACCAAGAATGTTGTTCTTTAAAGGTGCTTCTCAAGAAGACATTGATGAATTTGAATCACACGTGAAAGATTTCACAAAGAAGATGAAACAATTATTATCGAGTGTGGATAAATTAATTGGTCGTAGCTAAATTTAGCTACGACTTTTTTGCGTCAAAATCTATACACGGAGTAAAAGTGTGTGGTATAATATATGTATCGAGATTAAAGAATAGAGAGGTGTCAAATTGAGTTCAAAAAATCCATATGGAATCATAGTTGCAAGAGCAATTGCAAAGAGAAAACGAGAACGTGGATTGGAAAAAGCTGAGAAGAAAACAAAGAAGAAAGCTATACCTAAAAATAAACCAGAGATTGACACGGACGTAATGTCAAATCCAAAGATTAAACCATACGATTATATCGACTGGTCGGATGATTCGACATCGAATAATGGAACAGTCGTTAGTGAACGTATGCGAAACAATCAGATGACATTACTTAAAATGCCAACTGGGTCTGGTAAAACAGCGGTATCTGTTTATGCTCTTGGTGAGTTGCAGAAACAACATGGAAAACCATTATCGTTCATTGTAATTGCTCCGAGTAAAACCGTGGAAGGTCTTGGTTGGCACAACACGATTGCTGCTTACAACAGAGCTTTTCCAGATAATCAGCTGACTCCAAAAACCATCACGACTCCGGGAAAACTTTCAAACATTATTGCTTATCCACAATCACAACTTGAAATGATAAAACTGATTGGTAATAATGGATATATCATCGTTGACGAGTTGCATTTATATAAAAATCCAACATCGAAACGGTCAAAAATGTTACACAAGTTAAACATGTTTCATAAGTTAGGTGTGACTGCTACACCATTAACAAATGACCGTGTATTAGATATGTGTAGCTATTTAATTCTTGGTGGCTATTATAGTAGTAAAAATAACTTCGAAGACAAATCTGGAATTAAATCATTTAAGAACGAATTCGGAGCGTATGGTATTTATCTATACGACGGTAACGTGAATACATTTGCATGGCCGTATTACTTTCAACTACTAGATGAGTTCAAAGAAATTTTATATGCTCCAAACGTGGACATTAAATCACTGGACATGCCAGACGTGGAATCACATATTATTCAGCTCGAAGAAAATGAACAATTACTGAGTGACTTGAAATCGCTGAAATATGCTCAACGTAAACGTATGTTCGAGTCTATCACGGATTATCTAATCGCTGTTGCAAATCGTATTACACGAGATGAGAAACGATTGGACAAGCTCATGGAGATTGTAAAGAAACACAAGCAACCACTGATTTTCTATCGATACAACGATGCTCGTGACGCAGTGATTGAGAAATTAAATGAACATGGTATTTCACACCAATTAATTTCCGGTAACACGAACTTTGAAGAAATCGACCATTCATCTACAGCTCCAATTTTGATTCAGTATCAAGCTGGTGCTGCAAGTATCGAGTTGAAAAATTCTGATTGTACGATTTTCTACGAAAACCAAAGTTCACACATTTCTTTAATCCAAGGTCGTGGTCGTAACGTAAGACGTGCGATGGAAACAGATTTAGTTCATCACTATTATTTAATTAGTGACTGTGGTTTCGACCAAGAGTTGTACGAACGAGTGCATCGTGGAGAAGAATTAAGTAACGAAATCTTGGAAGAAATGGCAGAAGAATTCATTTAGAGGTGACAACATGTTTGGAATAACAAAAGAAATTACTTGGTTGAAACCAAGTGAGACGTTGAAGATTACAAGTACTGTGATTTTAACACTTGTAGCTTCTACAATTATTATCAGTAGCTTAGATTTCATTTTCGGTCTAGCGACGAAATTCATTATAGAAAGGTTCATGTAAAATATGGCGAAGAAAGAAGAAACAATTAAACAAATGAATCGAAGTACATCTCGATTTAAGAAAAGTAAATACGATATCTTGAAATTCAAGCACACAAGAGCAGCTGCTCTAGTACAAGATTATAAAAATGAGTGGGAAACTGCTTCATCTAAAAACTGGTTATTCCGTAAGTATTACTTATTACACTTACAAGAAGAAGTTGCAATGCACGTGTGGGGTATTCTGCTTACAGTTATTTTAGCAATTGTAATGAGTCAATTACATTCGCAAATTATGGCGATTGAGATTTTAGCGAAATACTCAACAATTGTGGATACTGTGATTACATCGATTGTATTTGCACCATTAGCATTTGCAATTTATGTATTTTTCTCAGCTGAGAAAGAGTTCTTCTATTACGCTGGAAGAGCAGTTGAGAGTGAACAACGTCAGTATGAAGCACTGAGAGAAGAAGCTTTAAGACTGAGAGGTGAGAAACGATGAAACCATTAATGTCACCGAAAAACAACTTTGCTCGTAACATTGGAGAACTGATGTATGAGCATGATATGACAGATAAAGAAATTGCTCAAATTTTAGAAATCTCGATAGATGAGTGGATTGACAAGAAACAATTTAAAGCTCCGATGACATTGGAAGAATTAATGTTTTTAGCCGCGTGTTTTGATGTACCAGTAGACCATTTATTCTTCACGTGGCGTACACGTATTGAGAATCGTACAATTCAAAATGCGTTTGAAAATAAAAACTGGTATCCAACACTACGAGTGCAAGTAAATCAATTACTTGGAAATGTTGTTACACATAAATATGACCGACAAGAGCTAAAAGAAATGAAAGCTCTAATCGAACGGTTATTAGAAATATCAAATAAGAAAGACGAGGACGGACAAAATGATTAAAGTATATAGTAAACCGAATTGCATGCAATGTGAATTCACAAAGAAATTCTTAAAAGAAAATGGACTACAATTTGAAGTGCGTGACGTAGTTGAGTCTGCGAAATTCAAAGAAGAAGTGGTAGAACTTGGATTCGCTTCATTACCAGTCGTTGTAGCGGATGGTCACGAACCGTTCGCCGGATTCAGACCAGACATGTTAGAGACATTATTACCATAACGATTTAAAGACCTAGAAATCTAGGTCTTTTTCTTTTATGGATACATAAATATAAACTTTATATTTGCAGACTCTTTTATTTGCAAATTAAAGCACCTTATAGACGTTTTGTAATTATAGAGTATATTTATACTAGAAGTTATTTAAAATCGCTCAGAATAGCTCTGTGTTCATCTGAGACGATTATAACACAAAATACAAAAAGATACTTGACCGTGACCACTAAATGCTGAGAAACAGCACTCAAAAGTCACGAATCAAGTATCTTATTCATTCTTATATTTCTCATACAATGCTCTCATCTCGTTTGAAGATAACATGAAGAAGTCAGTATCTGTCATGTCGTTCATTACGTGAATCTCACTACAGATTTGTAAAATCTCATCATCACTCATTGTCTGAGATAACTCATGGAAGAATGATTTTGGTTTCAAGTTGCGTACACATTTCGATGGTGACGCAAGCATTGTACGACGATTGTCATATTTAGTTAAGTCGTCGACGCTCTCACCACCTAAGCATTCACGAATGTTACACTCCGTTAATTTCAACGTACGTGGTCGCATACGATTTGGTGATGGATTGAAGTCGAATTCAAATTTTTCTAGATGTTTTGTCAATCTTGTGGCGAATGCTTTCGCTCGAAGTGGTGACGAACCCGGATTATGAATTTTCAGATACTCACAATACATCGAGTACACGAGTGAGTACACGATTAACTCTTGGTCAAAGAATCCAGAATCTGTGATTTCTCGTAAGAAAATGTCCACATCATCACTTGTTTCCGCAATAAGAGCTTCGTACTCAGATTTCAGCTGTGATTCAATACTTGAGAACTCAAGCTTTAAATCGTCAACCGAACTAAACTGAAACTCATGTACTAGAGCATTCAAGTGAATCGCATAAAACTCATCGACACCGAAATCTTTGTATCCGTCACCAACAAGCTCGTCTACTGTGTAGCTTGTCAAGTCTTTTATCTTATCACCGACCGAAAAGTCATGTCGATGGTCGAACGTACCGAAGTCCACAATGATAAGACGTGAGTCAATCGCATTGTCACGACCCACGAAACGTGGGATGTCGTTTGTCGCTTGAAGTTTCACTCCTCGGTTGGAGATAACTACGTTCGAGAGATATTTACGGTTTACAGAAATCGGATTCCCAGTCGTCAACGCTTTAAATCGAGATAGAGCTAAACCGTTGAATTTGTAATTCGTTGGTAACTCATGACCAACAATCAATCGTGTTGTTGGACTGATTGTCACTAATGCGTTGTCATCTACGAGCTGGTCCATTGAGAATGTCTGATACACGTCTTTACCAGTAACACCAATTGCCATGTTCATGTACGTTGATTTACCATTACCACCAGTTCCGACGAACAGCATGTATCGATTTCCACCGTATCCAATATGACTTGCTAAATGTAAGAACTTCAACGCATTCTTACGTTCTGGATTACCTTGAGACCAAGTTTCGAACATTAACTCTCTTGCTTGATAATACGGATTGTCTTTATTAATTGGTTTTGATAAGTCCACATCAATCGTTTGCTTGAAATATAAGTTGTCATCAAGGTCGACGTATTTGTTCTTGAACAAGTCATAAACACCATGCGTTGTTTTGATGAGATTTGATGGTGCTTCTCGTTTTACTTGCGTATATCCATTGACATGTGCGATTGCGGCAAAGTCTGTACCAAATAAAAACTTGTCGTCAATCATACTGTCCATTCCAGCTAAGTCACCAGCTTCTGTACACAAAAGCTTAAAGTAGTTTAAATCTGTTTGGAATGTCTGTGCATCATAGTCTGGAATGAGATACATTGTCTCACCGTTTGACATATTTACTCGATATACTTCCGCAACTCTCAGTACACATTTAACAAGTGTCGCTTGAGCTAGTTCTCGTCTACCAGTCGCTCGTCTTTTTTCATCAATCGCTTCAACCACATCTGACATAAATTCTTTTTTAGATGTGTATTTCACGATTATAGACCTCCACTCGTCACTAATAAAATCATATCAAGTAATTTAATATCTAATGCTTCCGCTAATAAATTGATGTGTCGTAATGTCAACACATCTTGTGCTTGTAAGCACTCGCTTTCAATGTGCGAGATTCGTGGTTGTTTCCAATGTAGAATCTCCGCTAATTGTACTTGTGTTAGTTCTAATTGTAATCGTAATTGTTTTAATGTAATCAACTGGGTTCACCTCACATATAATTATTTTGATATAACTATTTTAATATAAATCTCTCAGCGTGTACAGACTTAAATGGAATTTATTTTGAAAAATTTTTAAAATTATACAACAGTCAAGCATTGACACAACTGCGGAAGTGTGTTATTATAATTTTATAATTTATAAAAAGAAAGGTGAGATTTACAAATGAGTAAAAAATCATTACGTGCTGTGAGTGGTGTTACACTAGCAGTCGCATTAGTACAGACAGTACAACCAGTTTTGGCGGACGAATCCGCTAAATCTAACACAGTTGTTGTCAAATCTGAGAAATTAGACGCTGTTGCTAAAGAAGCAGCAGAGCTTGGATTTACTACAACTACATCAAAAGAGACACGTGTTGCGAAAACACGAGCAGAATTTGAGAAGCTTCAATCAGAAGCAAAAGCCGAATTAGACGAGCTTGCTACTAGAATCAAGAACAATGTTGACGCTGACAAACAACATAAAGTAAAAGTAAAAGAAGCGGTTGACAAAGTTAAGGATGAAGAAGAAGCAATCAAAGCACAATATCCATTACTTGCTGAAAAAGATGGTGTTCGTGTATATGGTAAGTTTAATGAAGCAAAGAAAGGTTCACGCGCTTACTATGAAAACATTCATGCTTTCACAGACCGTGAGGACATCACTCCATTAAAAGATGGACTTTATGTACGAGAAGATTCTGAGATTACAGCAGTGGATGGAAGTACTATTCATAACCCACTAGACTATTACAAACGTACATTCTTAGGTGAGGAAGGTAAATCGCCAGTTGGTACTAAAATTAAAGTGTCTCACGTTGGTGACACACTTGATGGTAAACGAGTAGACGCACACATTGAGGTGGTGCATTTAAGTACCTATTTTACTAGTGCAGATGGATTCAAAAAATTCTTAGATTCTAAGGGGTCTGCTGGTGTTACACTAGATGATGTCAATACGAACGTGACTTCCGGTCGAGGATTCACACAATCAGCAGTAAGCTTGGATAAGAAGTCTGGGATTCTATACTTCTACGCATTCGATACTGGAGGACATACTTACAAAATTACTTACAAAACCGAAGATGGTACTATAATCAATCCGATGACCGCACTTGTAAATGTGGACATCGACTACGGTCAAGGTAACGCAGTTTCTGAAAAGAATTTAATCACTGGTATTCTATCTCCGGAAAGTGAATTAACAACTGGTGACATTCGTGACACCATGGGTGCTGGTCCTTACAAGAAAGCACAATATGACGCTAAGTGGATTGAAGCTGACAATGACAAAACCATTCCAAAAGGGTCAGGTATATTTATTACATTAGGTGGAGAATTCGAATATAGCCACTTCAATGCATCAACTGGTGCAAATGGATTTAACTTAGTAACCCACACTGAAAACCGTAATCGAACTGGAAAGGACATTTCAATGATGGCGGGATTATTAGCTAAAGATGTGAAAGTTAAATTACACACTCCAGAAATCCCAACTGCTCCAGCTATTGAAAAAGATTTCGAGCTAAAAGAGATTGAAGTTACATTAAATGAAGAAACACCGGCAGAACCAACTACAACAACTACAACAACGGAAGCTCCAAAACCAGAAGAGCCAATTGAAGTAGAAAAACCAACTGAAACAACTA
>ERZ773018.79-NODE-79-length-66158-cov-32.184757_pt1 | contig 66158 bp, 72 predicted proteins | sample MGYA00580840_ERZ773018 | MGnify/ENA primary metagenome ERZ773018 (study PRJEB29015, sample SAMEA2738125) | human oral metagenome | biome: human oral; feature: human-associated habitat; material: saliva | place: China | collected 2256 ... | reverse complement strand
GCAGCGGTCTCCAAAACCGCAGGTTGCAGGTTCAAGTCCTGTCGCCCCTGCAAAATTTCCTCTTAAATCTAGGAGTGTTGTGTCCGACGATCTGCAGCCTGAGAATAAGGACCTGCGTCCTTCCGGTAAGCGCCAGGTTGTTGGTGTCTCCGCGTCCGCAACAACCTCCTCCGAGGCCTACGCTGCACGACGTGCAAAAGACAACAAAGCTGAACTTGAAGAGTCCGGTCGTGGAGCAGTCAAAGACTTCTTCCCCGAAGTTGTCGATGAGATGAAGCGTGTCATCTGGCCGACCGGTCGCCAGATGGTTAACTACACCGCCATCGTGTTGACATTTTTGATCGTCTTGACCGCGATCGTTGCTGGCGTTGACTTCCTTGCCGGCCTGGGGGTTGAGAAAGTCCTCATTCGCGACTAGTCTTAATCGTAGTATTCGTTTTATCCCGCTTCCCGCACCTGGGTAGGCGGGATAAATTTTTGACATGTGGAGTGTTTCTATGACTGACAACAACCAACCCGACTTCCAAACCGCCCAGGAATCCGATCTGGAAATCGTCAATAATGACGCTGTTGATGCAGTGACCGAAGCAGCAGCTGAGGTCGCAGAGGGCATCGCCGATGCGGGTGGGGATGTTGACGCAGCCATCGCTGCAGCCGAAGCAGAAGCAACGGATGCGCCTGCAGAAGCAGACAAGGCCGAGGCAGACTCCGCTGAAGCGACTCCGGAGGATGCAGACGAAGCAGCCATCGCCGAGTACAAGACCCGACTGCGTGCCTTCATCCGTGATCTGAAGAAGCTCCCCGGCGAGTGGTACATCATTCAGTGCTACTCCGGTTATGAAAACAAGGTTAAAACCAACCTTGATATGCGCGCCCAGACCCTCGAAGTTGACGATGCGATCTACGACGTGGTCGTGCCGATCGAGGAAGTCACGGAAATCCGCGACGGCAAGCGCAAGCTCGTCAAGCGTAAGCTCCTGCCTGGTTACGTCCTCGTCCGTATGGACATGAACGATCGCGCATGGTCCGTCGTCCGTGACACCCCCAACGTGACCTCATTCGTTGGTAACGAGGGGCACCCCACCCCGGTGAAGCACCGTGACATCGCGAAGTTCCTCATGCCGCAGGAGAACACCACTGTTGAGGGTGAAGAGAACAACACCACCGGTGAAAAGGTCGTGGCAGCACCTATGACCTCCGCGCCGAAGCCTGCAGAGTCCGACTACCAGGTTGGCGAAGCCGTCACCATCCTCACCGGTGCATTCGCTTCCGTTTCGGCAACTATCTCCGAGATCGATGCTGAAAACGGCAAGGTCAAGGCCCTCGTGTCCATCTTTGGTCGCGAAACCCCGGTCGACTTGACCTTCGACCAGATCGAAAAAATCATGTAACACCCCCGCGGCGTCATGACGCCGCGTTGAACACAACGCACAGCACAACGCCTCGCAAGGCGCATCGCGCAACGCATCGCGAACACAGCCACCGGTTTTCATAAGCCGGCGACTGTTGCTATGCTGGTAGATCGTGTCTGCAAACTGCGGGCACAGCCGCGCGAAAACCTTTCGCGACGCAATTTTAAACGTGCACAATGTGTGTCCCCGGTGGCTGGCTAAACCCGGCATCCGGACGGAAACCACCAGGTAGGCCAATCGAGCCTGGTGGTCGCCCGTTAACAAGGAAGAAGGTAATTCGATGGCTCCGAAGAAGAAGGTCACTGGCCTCATCAAACTGCAGATCCAGGCTGGTCAGGCAAACCCGGCTCCGCCGGTCGGCCCCGCACTGGGTGCCCATGGTGTCAACATCATGGAATTCTGCAAGGCGTACAACGCTGCGACTGAAAACCAGCGCGGCAACGTCGTCCCGGTTGAAATCACCGTCTACGAAGACCGTTCCTTCGACTTCAAGCTGAAGACCCCTCCGGCAGCCAAGCTGCTGCTGAAGGCCGCTGGCCTGCAGAAGGGCTCCGGCGTCCCCCACACCCAGAAGGTGGGCAAGGTCACCATGGCTCAGGTCAAGGAGATCGCCGAGACCAAGAAGGAAGACCTCAACGCCAACGACATCGAGGCTGCTGCCAAGATCATCGCCGGCACCGCTCGTTCCATGGGCATCGAGGTCGAGGGCTAAAACCCTCACCATTTATGACGCCGCGGGCGCCTGTGTGATCAGGTAAACGCGACGTCATCACTAAAAAATATTTTGTGGAAGGGTCGGCTCCGACCCGCACAACCACACAATCCGAATCGAAAGAGGATTTTAAAATGGGCAAGCGCTCTAAGGCATACCGCGCCGCCGCCGAGAAGATCGACGCCGGCCGCCTGTACACCCCCCTGAAGGCCGCTGAGGTCGTCAAGGAAACCAGCTCCAAGAACTACGACGCTACCGTTGACGTTGCAATGCGTCTCGGCGTCGACCCCCGCAAGGCTGACCAGCTGGTTCGCGGCACTGTCTCCCTGCCCAACGGCACCGGTAAGACCGTCCGCGTCATCGTTTTCGCCGCTGGCGAGAAGGCAACCGAGGCTGAGGCTGCTGGCGCTGACGTTGTTGGCTCCGAGGACCTGATCGAGAAGATCCAGGGTGGCTGGACCGACTTCGACGCTGCTATCGCAACCCCCGACCAGATGGCCAAGGTTGGCCGTGTGGCTCGCGTGCTCGGCCCCCGTGGCTTGATGCCGAACCCCAAGACCGGCACCGTCACCACCGACGTTGCTAAGGCTGTTGCTGACATCAAGGGCGGTAAGATCTCCTTCCGCGTTGACAAGGCTTCCAACCTGCACGCTGTTCTCGGCAAGGCTTCCTTCACTGCTGAGCAGCTCGCTGAGAACTACGCAGCACTGTACGAAGAGGTCATGCGCTTGAAGCCCTCTTCTGCAAAGGGCACCTACCTGAAGAAGATCACCATGGCCTCCACCAACGGTCCTGGTGTTCCGGTTGACCCGAGCATCTCCAAGAACTTCACCGCAGAGTAAAACACTGCGCTGAGCGTTTTTCTGAAGCCTCTGCTGGCCGTCATGGCTGGTAGGGGCTTTTGCTTTTGCGGTAAAGCTGGTTCGAGTGTCAGCGGTTGCTGGCGCGAAGATCATGAAGACCCCGATCAAGCTGCAACCTGTCGAGGTCTAGGGCAAGAACCCCTCCTAGATGAGGTGAGTTAGAAGCTCAACTAGGGCGGTCGCAAGTACTACGAGTGCGGTCAGCAGTTTAACCTTTTCCGAGGGGCTGCTGGTCGCACTTTTCAGGGATGCAGATTTGCCCGTTTCGGTGCACGGACTCATCCCAGCGAGCCGACGCAACCTAGGCTGCGGGGCAGCCGCACCTAGACTCCGGCGGCAACTGCATTGCTAGGATCGGGTGGCATGAAAATCGCTGTATTGTCCCCAAGTTTCGCGGCCCCGGGCGCTTTCCCTGACATTCACGAACAGGCTATGTGCAGGCTTCGTGACCTGGGATTCGAGCCTGTCGAGTATCCCACCACCCGCCAGCTGGGTGCTTCCCCGCAGGATCGTGCCCGCGACGTCAATGCAGCTTTCGCTGATCCGGAGGTCGCCGCAATCGTCGCCACGATCGGTGGGGACGACCAGGTCACCGTCATCCCCTTCCTGGATGCGGAGACTATCCGCGCCAACCCCAAGCCATTCCTCGGCTACTCCGATAACACCAGCTTGCACAATTATTTGTGGCAGTTGGGCGTGCGTAGTTTCTATGGCGGCTCCACGCAGGTGCAGATTGGCTCGGGCCCGGCGATTGGGGATGAGCATCAGCGTTCCTTCCTCGCCGCGGTGCGTGATGCCGGCAGGTTGGAGATCACGCCTGTCCGCGACACGGAGGACTTCGGCGTCGATTGGAACGACCCGTGCTCGCTGACGGAGTTCGGTGTTCGCCGGCCAGCACGCCCCTGGCGGTGGCGCGGCGACAGCAAGGTAGTCACAGGGCGTACGTGGGGCGGGTGCTTTGAGGTCCTTGACCAGATCGCGATGGCTGGGCGTTTGCCGGAGCTGGAGTCTCTGCGTGGGCACATCATTTTGTTGGAGGCTGCTGAGTCGCTTACTCCGTCTGATCAGATTATGCGGCGTGTTCGCGCGTTGGGCGAGTGGGGGATTTATGACGTCGCGTCGGCTGTTGTTGTCGCATCACCCCCGGTGAGCAGCTTGGAGGTGGTTCCGAGCGAGCCGCAACAGGATGCTGATTGGCAGGCGCAGTGCGACGTCATTTTTGAGCAGTTGGAGTATTACAATCCTGCCTTGCCTGCGGTGTTTGGTGTGCCTTTTGGTCATACCCGGCCGCAGTGGGTACTGCCTTATGGTGGGCAGCTGACTGTCGATAGCGAGAAGCGGAAGATCTGGGCGGACTATTCGCGCTAGGGGCACAAGGCGTACAAAAAACCGGCAGATTTACATCTTTGAAAAGCTCGACCTGGGGTTTTAGGGGTGGTCTATGCAAATCTGCTGGTTTTTTGTACGCGGAGGTGGGGCGGGGCTGACGACGTGAGCCGGTTGGGTACGAGGCTAGAGGGGGCCGGTTGGCAGCGGAAGGCGCGTGATTTGCTTTATTGACGCGGCGTCATTATCCTTGCTCAGGAACTTAAATAGGCGGGTAACCGTCATGCTTTAGGTTTCACCGAAGACCGTCGGTCAGCCGCAAGGCTCGAAGGAATCCCCACAAAGGATCGGCCCACGCAGGAGGACTTGGAAGCGAAAACCCTCAAAGGTTGGATGCGCCCTGTGCTCTTGCACGGGGCTTTTGTTATGCAGACATGTTTTGCGCAAAGGCCTCGGCGGAAAACATATATGACCATTGAGGAAGGAGGCGAAGTAATGGCAAACGCAAAGAACACCGCTGCAGTAGCTGAGCTGAAGAACCGTTTCGAAGAAGCGAATTCTGTCGTGCTCACCGAGTACCGTGGCCTGTCTGTTGCACAGACCACCGAGCTGCGTCGTGCACTTGGTGCTGATGTCCAGTACTCCGTCGCCAAGAACACCATGATCAAGCTGGCCGCTAAAGAGGCTGGCGTTGAAGGTCTTGATGATCTCCTTACCGGACCCACCGCTGTTGCCTTTATTAAGGGAGAGGCTGTTGACGCAGCTAAGGCGCTGAAGAAGTTCGGCAAGGACAACAAGGCATTCGTGGTCAAGGGTGGCTACATGGACGGCAACGCTCTGAGCGCAGCTCAGGTCGACGCCATCGCCGAGCTTGATAACCGCGAGACCACTCTCGCAAAGCTTGCTGGCGCCATGCAGGGCAACTTGGCAAAGGCCGCTGGCCTGTTCAACGCTCCCGCTTCTCAGATTGCACGCCTCGGCGCTGCTCTGCAGGAGAAGAAGGACGCCTAAAGGCTTTTGTTGCGCGCCCCGGTGGCGTGTGGCTAGAGTTTTTACACTTTTATAACCATCACTTCGTGGCCTGACGCGAAACCACTGTTCACATGTTCGGTGGTGTTAGGCCGGATAATTTTTGAAAGGACTGCCACCATGGCTAAGTTCACCAACGACGAGCTCATCGAAGCTTTCAAGGAAATGACCCTCATCGAGCTCTCTGAGTTCGTCAAGCTGTTCGAGGAGACCTTCGAGGTCACCGCTGCTGCTCCGGTTGCTGTTGCAGCTGCAGGTGCTCCCGCTGCTGGCGGCGACGCTGCTGAAGAGAAGAGCGAGTTCGACGTCGTTCTCGAGGACGCTGGCGCTAAGAAGATCGGCGTTATCAAGGCTGTCCGCGAGATCGTTTCCGGTCTGGGCCTGAAGGAAGCTAAGGAGCTCGTTGAGGGCGCACCGAAGGCTATCCTCGAGGGTGCTAACAAGGACGATGCTGAGGCTGCCAAGACCAAGCTCGAAGAGGCTGGCGCAAAGGTTACCCTCAAGTAATTCTTGCAGGTGCGCAGCATAGCGCGCCATATGCTTGAGGCCGCGGTCACCGTATGGTGGTCGCGGCTTTTGCTATGTCTGGGGGCTTGTGGCTCCCCCGTGGGGTATGACGCCGCGGGGGTTTATGTGCCGGTGGGGTTACGGTGTTTCGCGGGTCTCGATGTGGATGTCGCGTTTTAGTGCCCGGTGGACGGGGCATTTGTTTGCGATTTCTAGCAGTTTTGCCCGTTGTTGTGCGTCGAGTGCGGGGTCGAAGGTGATGTCTCGGTGGAAGGTGGTGGTGTCGCCTTCGGATGTGACGTCGACGTGTACTTGGGTGTTTCCGATGTTGTAGCCTTTGCGGCGGGCGTACATTCCCATGGTCATGTGGGTGCAGCCGGCGAGTCCGGCGAGGACCATGTGGAAGGGGTTGGGGCCGAGGTCTTTTGCGCCGGGGAAGGACGTGGGTTCGTCGAGGAGCCAGGTGTGGGTGGGGTTGGCGATGGTGGTTGCGAAGTCGGAGCCTTGTGCTTGTTGTGGGGTGGGGGTGCTGGCGGTGACGCCGTTTGCGGGGTGTTGTGGGGTGTTGACGTCGTTGGGTTGGGTGTTGACGTCGCGGGTGGGGATCTCAATATTTTTTGTGGACATGTCCTTTGTAACGCGTTTGCTTGTGTCAGAATTCCCCACCCACCGGTCTGGGTTAGTCTCTGGGTATCTCTATTGGACAGCCAGGAGCAAAAGAGCCCACGCCATGCGTTAATTGCTTGACAACATCACTGTGGAGTATGGCTCAACGGTGGCCATGCGGGATGTGTCTTTGGAATTGGGCCCTGGGATCCACGCACTTTTGGGGCCTAATGGGGCGGGGAAGTCCTCTTTGTCAGGTGGGATGCGCAGGCGCGTCGGCATTGCTTCGGCGTTGGTGGGTTCACCGAAATTGGTGGTTTTGGATAATGAAGGGACGCTGCGGTGATAGGTGGAGGTAACCTTCTCTCGGTATTGTCGACCTAAAACCGCACTAGAGGCCGCCAAAAAACACGACGCCCACCACGCATGCTGACGCTATTGCACTAAGCAAGACCACCGGAACGAAACGCAGCACAAACCCCCGGCCGAATGCCCCCAACTGCATAGCAATCAACTTGAAATCCACCATCGGCCCCACAACCAAAAACGCCAACTGTGCGGTGGGGGACACCGCTGTAAACGACGCTGCCACAAACGCATCGGCCTCCGAACACAGCGACAGTACGATCGCCAACACAACCATCACAGCTATCAACAACCACGGGGTGTCCGCGAGCCCCAAAAACCACTGTGCTGGAACAATGACCTTCATTGCAGCGGCCAGCGCAGCCCCCACCACCAGATAGCTGGCAGCTGGGAAGAAATCAGCCAGCGCTGCATCCCTAAACACCTCCCCCCGAGTCACCGCATTCGCGGTGCAATGCTTGCTTGGGGCGCACTCCCCAAGACGCTCATCATGCTCAGCAAGGGTGCTGTTATCACCCACAATCAACCACAACCACCCCGCACACAACACAGCCACGACAGCGGCCGTAAACCGGGCCCACGCCATCTGCGGCAAACCATAAAACGCCACCGCAGTAGACACAATCACCACCGGATTCAGCGACGGAGACGCCAACAGAAAAGACAACGCCGCAGCCGGAGATACCCCCCTGCGCATCAAAGAAGCAGTCACCGGAACAGAAGAACACTCACACCCCGGCAACGCCACCCCCGCAGCACCCGCAGCAGGAACTGCCCAGAAGGGGTTAGGCGGCGTCATTCTGCCCAAAAAACTCGCCGGAACAAACGTCGCAATCGACGCCGACACCAACACACCCAACACCAAAAACGGCAACGCCTGTACACAGATCGCCACCCATAACGAGCCCCACGCCTGCAGCCTGCCGGGCAGGGCGAACAGGGGAGAGTGAAACTGCGACACCGTGATCGCCAAAAAAGCTGCCCACAACACGATGCTGACGCTCGAACGGCGCGGGGAAGCCGCAGACCTGGGCGGTGAATCTAACGGCGCGCTCATAGATAGGGGTCCTTCGGGGTGTCAATCGCGCGAACAGTTGAAGCGTCAATAGTGGGAAACAGTGGAGTCGGCACGCCCGGGGGAGCATCAGCCGGCAGAACCACCCCTGTGACCTGCACCCACTGATCCTCCTGCGGTAGAGCGGCGGACCCGCCCCGGACATTGCCGGCAGTGCTGGGAATGCGCACCGCGACGGTATAGGGCACGGCGTCTGCCGCACAACAATAAATCTTGTAGCGGCTCACCAACACCTCCATCGCACCATCGGTCGGCTGCTCGGAAGTATCCTGCCCGCCAGCCCCACGCGAACCATGCTCATGCGGATAAGACACGAACCCTTCGAAACGCACCTGGTGACCATCCAAGCTGTGCGCATCGCCAAAAACGTAACGGTCCTGGATGTCCTCCAACGTCACCTCATTGAGCCCATCGCCCAGCGGCGGAAAAGAGTGCGGCGTGCTTCGTACAAACGAACGGTGAGGCCCACCCCCAACACTCCCAGCGCCAGTATCGCCCGCCGCAAGCACGCCATTGTGCCCCAGTGACCCAGCCCCCAACGCGCCGGGCGCAGCCAATACCAGCAGCACCGCAGGCGACAGTAACACGCACGCTGCTAAAAGATCATGACGCCGCGATGCTCCCCACCGGTGCGCACCATCACCGCCCAGGCGAGTCCAGAGTGCCCACAGGGACGAAATAACAATCAACGCAGAAGCCAAGCCGACAAACGGCAACCAAAAACCCTGTACATAGGCCGCGGCGCGCCCAGAGATAGCCAGAATGAGGCAGCTAAACCCCAACAGCGCGCAGGCCACTAACTGGGTCGTGGACAGCCGGTGATCATGATCGTGCTGCACCCACGGGCCTCCTCGTCGTCAAACGTTTCTGACGGCCAGCATAGTCAGTATGATTGCGGGCATGTCCGCACGCCCACGTCGCACAGCAGCAACCGCCACAACCATCTTCTTGGGGGCAGGTTTGGCCATCGGTTCCCTGGTCTATCCGACCATCGCACCAAACCCCACCGGCGTTGATGCGAGCTCCGGGCCGTGGACCATCACCATCACCGATGACGCCGCGGGGATCACTGAACAACAGCACGTCGAGTTTCCCGGGCCCAATGGTGACTTCGGCCCGCAAGGGCAGCAGGTGCTTACCGCTCGTCTGGGCATCACCACCATCGCCGCACCGAACGCTGGTAGTGCCGGTAGTGCGGACAGTGAGGGGAGTGCTGGCAATGCGGGCAGTGCCGGCAGTGGGGGTAGTGCTGGTGGCGATGATGGCTTTGAGGGGCTCATCGACGCCACCGTCATGGCCGCAGAATTCACCCCCGCCACCGGGGAGCTCACAAGCCCCGTCACGGTCTCGCGGACCCTCGGCATGCCCACCCAACAAATCACGCCCCCTCAAGGCGCTGTGTGGCTGACCTTCCCCGAGCGCGCCCAGGCCGACAGCTACACCGTCTTCGACCCCATCAGCATGAAAACCAGCGAAGCCACCCGGCTCGAACCCTCCCCCAACAATGGCACCACAGACAATGACGCCGCGGGGCTTGAGGCGCGCGCCGGCAGTTACGGACGCGACGTCATTACCTACAGACAAAACTTAGGGAAAGACGCCAACGGGCTGGGTTTTTATGTGGATTATGTCGTCGACGAAGCCAGCGGGGTAGTGCTGGACCGATTCGAAAGGCGCCCCATGTCTGATGGCCGTGACGGCGTGTTTCAGGGGCAAGCGACGCAGGAGAGCGTGGACGCGATGATCGCCTACGTCGACGCACTGCCGAACCCAGCAGTCCGCACATGGGCTGTGCGTGTCGCGGGTGTCGTTGGTGGTTTGCTGCTTTTAGTTGGGGTAGGGTTAGCGCTCACGCAGACACGGCGTGGTCGTACAGCAAGAACCACACCAAAGAAGTGATAAGATTCACACTTTACATTTGCCGCTGGATCCTATAGGCTTAACCGTTGCGCTGGGATTAGTTAAAGGCGCATGTATAAGGAAAAGCCCCTGCTACGCAGTGAAAACCGTGCAGCAGAGCATAAAAACAGGCCTTGTAAACAAACCGAAAAAACCGGTTTGACAAGGCCATTTAGTGCTATTTGGGTGCGACATAAGCATCGTGTGCACACAGTGCGCACCGCGACGTCAACACCTTATAACTGCCCGCAACTAAACCCACTAAGCAGACAGATATATCTATAACCAATTCAGCGGATGCGGTGGTCATATGGCGGACCATCGGCCGCGTGAGGTGCTGGAAGGACGCATCTTGGCAGTCTCCCGCCAGACCAAGACAGACACGTCAATGGCCGAAATTCCCGGGGCTCCCGAACGTTACTCGTTCGCGAAGATCACGGAACCAATCGAGGTCCCAGGTCTACTCGATCTGCAACTCGACTCATTTGCCTGGCTCGTCGGCACGCCCGAGTGGCGCGAACGCACCCAGGCCGAAATCGGAGAGGGCAACCGCGTAACCAGCGGCCTCGAGGACATCCTCGAAGAACTCTCCCCAATCCAGGACTACTCCGGGACCATGTCGCTGTCCCTGTCCGAGCCTCGATTCGAAGAAGTCAAAAACTCCATCGACGAGTGCAAAGACAAAGACATCAACTACTCTGCGCCGCTCTACGTGACCGCAGAGTTCATCAACAACGAAACCCAGGAGATCAAGTCCCAGACCGTCTTCATCGGCGACTTCCCGATGATGACCGACAAGGGCACCTTCATCGTCAACGGCACCGAACGTGTCGTCGTCTCCCAGCTGGTGCGTTCCCCCGGTGTCTACTTCGATCGGACGATTGACAAGTCCACCGAACGCCCCCTGCACTCCGTGAAGGTCATCCCCTCCCGCGGCGCATGGCTCGAATTTGACGTCGACAAGCGCGACACCGTCGGTGTCCGCATCGACCGCAAACGCCGCCAGCCCGTCACCGTTCTGCTCAAGGCCCTTGGATGGACCACCGAGCAGATCACCGAACGCTTCGGCTTCTCCGAAATCATGATGACCACCCTCGAAAACGACGGCGTGGCCAACACTGACGAAGCCCTCCTCGAGATCTACCGCAAGCAGCGCCCGGGCGAACAGCCCACCCGCGACCTTGCACAGTCTCTCCTGGACAACAGCTTCTTCCGCGCCAAGCGCTACGACCTCGCCAAGGTGGGCCGCTACAAGGTCAACCGCAAGCTCGGCCTCGGCGGCGACCACGAGGGCCTCATGACCCTCACCGAAGAAGACATCGCCACCACCCTGGAATACCTCGTGCGCCTGCACGCTGGTGAAACCCAGATGACCTCGCCCAACGGCACCGTCATCCCCGTGGAAACCGACGACATTGACCACTTTGGCAACCGTCGTCTGCGCACCGTCGGCGAACTCATCCAAAACCAGGTCCGCGTCGGCCTGTCCCGCATGGAGCGCGTCGTCCGCGAACGCATGACCACCCAGGACGCCGAATCGATCACGCCTACCTCCCTGATCAACGTGCGCCCCGTGTCTGCGGCCATCCGCGAGTTCTTCGGAACCTCCCAGATGTCCCAGTTCATGGATCAGAACAACTCCCTGTCTGGCCTGACCAACAAGCGTCGTCTGTCTGCCCTCGGCCCCGGCGGCCTCTCCCGCGAACGCGCGGGCATCGAGGTCCGCGACGTCCACCCGTCTCACTACGGCCGCATGTGCCCCATTGAGACCCCCGAAGGCCCCAACATCGGCCTGATCGGCTCTCTGTCGTGCTACGCCCGCGTCAACTCCTTCGGTTTCATCGAAACCCCCTACCGCAAGATCGTTGACGGTCACATCACCGACGAGGTTCACTACCTCACCGCTGATGAAGAAGACCGCTACGTCGTCGCGCAGGCTAACACCCCGCACGACAAAGATGGCAAGATCACCGAAGAACGCATCGTCGTCCGCACCAAGGGCGGAAACATCGAGGTCGTTGGCCCCGAAGCCATCGAATACATGGACGTATCCCCGCGCCAGATGGTCTCCGTCGCAACCGCGATGATTCCCTTCCTTGAGCACGACGATGCAAACCGTGCCCTCATGGGTGCCAACATGCAGCGTCAGGCCGTGCCGCTCGTCCGCTCCGAAGCCCCGTTGGTCGGTACCGGCATGGAGCTCCGCGCAGCCTACGACGCCGGCGACATGATCATCAACGCCAAGGGCGGCGTTGTCGAGAACGTCTGCGCCGACTACATCACCGTCATGGCTGATGACGGCACCCGCGACACCTACATGCTGCGCAAATTCCAGCGCACCAACCAGGGTACCTGCTACAACCAGAAGCCCCTCGTTGACATGGGTCAGCGCGTCGAAGCCGGCCAGGTCATCGCCGACGGCCCCGGCACCGACAACGGTGAAATGGCCCTCGGCCGTAACCTCCTCGTGGCATTCATGCCTTGGGAAGGCCACAACTACGAGGACGCCATCATCTTGAACCAGCGTCTGGTTGAAGAAGACATCCTCACCTCCATCCACATTGAGGAACACGAAATTGACGCCCGCGACACCAAGCTTGGTGCCGAGGAAATCACCCGTGAAATCCCCAACGTGAGCGAAGACGTCCTCAAGGACCTCGACGAGCGCGGCATCGTCCGCATCGGCGCCGACGTCCGCGACGGCGACATCCTCGTCGGTAAGGTCACCCCGAAGGGTGAAACCGAGCTGACCCCCGAAGAGCGCCTCCTGCGCGCCATCTTCGGTGAAAAGGCACGCGAAGTGCGCGACACCTCCATGAAGGTGCCCCACGGCGAAACCGGCAAGGTCATCTCCGTCCGCCGCTTCTCCCGCGAAGAAGACGACGATCTCGCCCCCGGCGTCAACGAAATGATCCGCGTCTACGTCGCCCAGAAGCGCAAGATCCAGGACGGCGACAAGCTCGCTGGACGCCACGGCAACAAGGGCGTCGTCGGCAAGATCCTCCCCGCCGAAGACATGCCCTTCCTGCCCGACGGTACCCCCGTTGACATCATCCTCAACACCCACGGTGTGCCCCGTCGTATGAACATCGGCCAGGTCCTCGAAGTTCACCTCGGTTGGCTAGCAGCCGCCGGCTGGAACATCGACACCAACAACCCGGAGAACAAGGAACTCATGGAGATTCTCCCCGAGGAGCTCTACGACGTTCCCGCTGGCTCGCTCACCGCGACCCCCGTGTTCGACGGCGCATCCAACGCAGAGCTCGCCGGCCTGCTGGCAAACTCCCGCCCCAACCGCGACGGCGACGTCATGGTCGATGGCGATGGCAAAGCCCAGCTGATCGACGGCCGCTCCGGCGAACCCTTCCCGTACCCAGTGTCTGTCGGCTACATGTACATGCTGAAGCTGCACCACCTGGTCGACGAGAAGATCCACGCCCGCTCCACCGGCCCCTACTCTATGATCACCCAGCAGCCGCTCGGTGGTAAGGCACAGTTCGGTGGCCAGCGCTTCGGCGAAATGGAGGTGTGGGCAATGCAGGCATACGGTGCTGCCTACACCCTGCAGGAACTGTTGACCATCAAGTCCGACGACGTCGTCGGTCGCGTGAAGGTCTACGAAGCCATCGTCAAGGGCGAAAACATCCCGGATCCGGGCATCCCGGAATCCTTCAAGGTGTTGCTCAAGGAGCTGCAGTCGCTCTGCCTCAACGTTGAGGTCCTCGCAGCAGATGGCACCCCCATGGAACTCGGTGGTTCTGACGACGACGAGTACGACGCCGCAGGTGCAACCCTCGGCATCAACCTCTCTCGCGACGAACGCTCGGATGCAGACTCCGCCTAAACGTTTGCGACCCACAAGTTCTTAAGTAACAAAATGAACCCCCGGGAATTAGCCCGGGAGGAAAGGGAGTTACGTGCTCGACGTCAACTACTTCGACGAGCTCCGCATTGGGCTCGCAACAGCCGACGACATCCGTCGTTGGTCCAAGGGCGAGGTCAAGAAGCCGGAGACCATCAACTACCGAACCCTCAAGCCGGAGAAGGACGGCCTCTTCTGTGAGCGCATCTTCGGTCCCACCCGCGACTGGGAATGTGCCTGTGGCAAATACAAGCGCGTTCGCTACAAGGGCATCATCTGTGAACGCTGTGGCGTAGAAGTCACCAAGTCCAAGGTGCGCCGTGAGCGCATGGGCCATATTGAGCTTGCTGCTCCCGTGACCCACATCTGGTACTTCAAGGGTGTTCCCTCACGCCTCGGCTACTTGCTCGACCTTGCTCCCAAGGAACTCGAGCGCATCATCTACTTCGCTGCGAACATCATCACCAGCGTTGACGATGAAGCACGCCACAACGACCTGTCCACCCTCGAAGCAGAAATGCTCCTCGAGAAGAAGGACGTTGAAGCCGACGCAGAATCCGACATTGCCGACCGCGCAGCAAAGCTCGAAGCCGACCTGGCAGAGCTCGAAGCAGCCGGCGCAAAGGCCGACGCGCGCCGCAAGGTACAAAACGCCGCAGAGAAGGAAATGACGCACATCCGCGAACGCGCGGAACGTGAAGTCGCCCGACTCGAAGAAATCTGGCAGACCTTCGTCAAGCTTGCTCCCAAGCAGATGATCGTCGACGAGTCCATCTACACCGAACTCGTTGACCGCTACGAGGATTACTTCACCGGCGGCATGGGTGCAGAAGCCATCCAAACCCTCATCCGCAACTTTGACCTCGACGCAGAGGCCGAAGAACTGCGCACCATCATCAACGAGGGCAAAGGCCAGAAGAAGATGCGCGCACTCAAGCGCCTCAAGGTCGTCGCAGCGTTCCAGCGCTCCGGCAACGACCCTGCAGGCATGGTGCTTGACTGCATTCCGGTCATCCCCCCGGAGCTTCGCCCCATGGTGCAGCTCGACGGTGGCCGCTTCGCAACCTCTGACCTCAACGACCTCTACCGTCGCGTCATCAACCGCAACAACCGCTTGAAGCGCATGATCGACCTCGGTGCCCCCGAGATCATCGTGAACAACGAAAAGCGCATGCTGCAGGAATCCGTTGACGCCCTGTTCGACAACGGCCGTCGCGGCCGCCCCGTCACAGGCCCTGGTAACCGTCTGCTGAAGTCCCTGAGCGACCTGCTCAAGGGCAAGCAGGGCCGCTTCCGTCAGAACCTGCTCGGTAAGCGCGTCGACTACTCTGGTCGTTCCGTTATTATCGTCGGCCCCCAGCTGCGCCTCCACGAATGTGGTCTGCCGAAGCTGATGGCCCTCGAGCTCTTCAAGCCCTTCGTCATGAAGCGCCTCGTCGAGCACGAATACGCACAGAACATCAAGTCCGCCAAGCGCATGGTGGAACGCCAGCGCCCCGAGGTGTGGGACGTCCTCGAAGAGGCCATCTCCCAGCACCCCGTGATGCTGAACCGTGCACCTACCCTGCACCGACTTGGTATCCAGGCCTTCGAGCCCGTGCTCGTCGAAGGTAAAGCCATCCAGCTGCACCCCCTGGCCTGTGAAGCGTTCAATGCCGACTTCGACGGCGACCAGATGGCAGTCCACCTGCCCCTGAGCGCCGAAGCCCAGGCAGAGGCCCGCATTCTCATGCTTGCCTCCAACAACATCCTGTCCCCGGCCTCCGGTAAGCCACTGGCAATGCCGCGCCTGGACATGGTGACCGGCCTGTACTTCCTCACCCTCGAAAAGGGCCGCGACGAATTCGGTGGCCAAGGCGCCTACACCCCCGCCACTGAAGACGCTCCCGCTACCGGTGTGTACTCCTCCGTCAACGAAGCCATCATGGCTTATGACCGCGGTGTACTGGGCCTCCAAGCCCCGATCAAGGTACGCATCTCGCACCTTCGACCCCCGGCAGACATCGAAGCAGAGCAGTTCCCTGACGGCTGGAACAAGGGCGACACCTGGTTGGCAAACACCACCCTGGGCCGCGTGAAGTTCAACGAGCTCCTCCCGTGGAACTACCCCTACCTCGAAGGCGTCATGGTCCGCAAGGGCGGCGGCACCGACAAGATCATGCTCAGCGACGTCATTAATGACCTCGCTGCACGCTACCCGATGATCACCGTGGCACAGACCATGGACAAGATGAAGGACTCCGGCTTCTACTGGGCAACCCGTTCTGGCGTCACCATCACCATGTCTGACGTGCTCGTTTTGCCGAACAAGGACGAAATCCTTGACCGCTACGAAGCCGAAGCCAGCGAGATCGAGCGTAAGTACTGGCAGCAGGGTGCACTCACCCCGCGCGAGCGCTATGACCGCCTCGTCGAACTGTGGAAGGACGCAACCGACACCGTCGGTAAGGCAGTCGAAGACCTGTACCCCGACGACAACCCGATCCCCATGATCGTGAAGTCCGGTGCCGCAGGTAACATGCGTCAGATCTGGACCCTGGCCGGCATGAAGGGCATGGTCGTGAACTCCAAGGGTGAATACATCACCCGACCGATCAAGACCTCCTTCCGTGAAGGCCTCACCGTGCTCGAGTACTTCAACAACTCCCACGGTTCCCGTAAGGGCCTGGCCGACACCGCTCTGCGTACCGCAGACTCCGGCTACCTCACCCGTCGTCTCGTCGACGTCGCACAGGACGTCATCGTCCGCGAAGAAGACTGCGCAACCCGCCAGGGCATCAAACTGCCCGTCGCTGTTGCCAACGGTGACGGCACCTTCCACCGCCACAGCCTGGTTGAAACCTCCGTCCTCGGCCGCGTCCTCGCAGCCGACGCCATCGGCGCAAACGGTGAGGTTGTCCTGCCCGCAGGCACTGAGCTTGGCGAACTGGATGTCGACGCACTGGTCAAGGGCGGCGTCGAGGAAGCCAAGCTGCGCTCCGTACTCACCTGCCAGACACCCACCGGTGTCTGCGCCAAGTGCTACGGCAAGTCCATGGCCTCCGGCAAACAGGTCGACATCGGCGAAGCCGTCGGTATCGTCGCTGCACAGTCCATTGGTGAGCCCGGTACCCAGCTGACAATGCGTACCTTCCACCAAGGTGGTGTCGGTGGCGACATTACCGGTGGTCTGCCGCGTGTCCAGGAACTGTTCGAGGCCCGCGTTCCCAAGAACAAGGCCCCGATCGCTTCCGTCGCCGGCACCATCAAGCTGGAAGACGAAGGCAACTTCTACACCCTCACCATCACCCCGGACGACGGCGGCGACGATGTGGTCTACGAGAAGCTGTCCAAGCGTCAAGGCCTCGCTATGATCAAGGTCCCGATGGAGTCCAACCCGGGCGCACACATCGAGCGCACTCTTCAAGACGGCGACCACGTCACCGTCGGCGAGCGTCTACTCCGTGGCCCCGCCGACCCGCACGACGTCCTTGAAATCCTGGGCCGTCGCGGCGTCGAACAGCACCTCATCGACGAAGTGCAGGCCGTCTACCGTGCACAGGGTGTGGCCATCCACGACAAGCACATCGAAATCATCATCCGACAGATGCTGCGTCGCGGAACCGTCATCGAATCCGGCTCCACCGAATTCCTTCCCGGCACCCTCGTGGATCTGTCCGAAGCGAAGATGGCAAACAAGGAAGCAGTGCAGTCCGGCGGCCAGCCCGCAGAGCTGCGCTCCGAGATCATGGGTATCACCAAGGCCTCGCTCGCAACCGAGTCCTGGCTGTCGGCGGCCTCCTTCCAGGAGACTACCCGTGTCCTCACCGACGCTGCCATCAACAAGCGCTCCGACAAGCTGATCGGCCTGAAGGAAAACGTCATCATCGGTAAGCTGATCCCGGCTGGTACCGGCATCGCCCGCTACCGCAACATCCAGGTCAAGCCGACCGAGGCCGCACGCAACGCTGCGTACTCGATCCCGACCTACGGTGACAGCATCTACGGCGACGACACCTTCGGTGACTTCACCGGCGCTGCCGTTCCGCTGGATGACTTCAGCTAGGCAGTAGCATTGTCCGGTCGACGATCGGATAAGCGAAGCGCCCTCACGGTTACCGTGGGGGCGTTTTTGTCTCTATCGAGGGGAAGAGAAAGTACAAAAAACCGGCAGATTTGCCTTTTCCACTTGGATTTCCGCAGGTCGCGGATTCTGTGGTGGTAAATCTGCCGGTTTTCTGTACCCCAACCGACGGGAGAGCTAGCCGGGCAAGGGATTACCGGGGCAGCAAAGTCGTCATTCCGCTCAGGCCTTCTGTGAAGGCGGCGATGTCCTTCCAGCTGTCGCTGCGGGGGACACCGGACTCCATCAGGTCGCTTGAGCTAACAGTGCTACTGAGTGCGTCCACGCCTCCCAACAGGGACGGGGCGTGCGGAGCTTTGTAAGAATTGCCGCCGGTGCCGGTGTCGGTGCCGTCGCCGCCGGGTTTGTCGCCAGGTGGTGGGGGTGTGGCGCCCACTCGGTGGTCGGATGGGCTGGAACGTTGGTTGTTATTCCGCCGACGTGTGCAGGAAAAATTCGGCATTTCAGTTAGGCAGGAATTGCATGCGAACGAGCTTGTGCATGGGCACGGAGGGACTGTGAGGCGAGCTAGTCGAGCACGCCAGGCTGAGGGATACGCGGAGTTCGGGCGATTAGTAGTGGGGGAGGTGCTGGGGGAGATTTCTGAGCTCGAAGGAGCAAAGGTGGGTTCTGTCTGGGTGAAGTACGACCCTGCGTTGGGGCATCAAGGCAAGATCGGCCTCTATCGTTCCCTTGTTAACCATATTGATGCAGAACTGTGCGAAGTCAAGGAACTCGGGCTGGTACGACGAATATCTATCCCTGCGGGATCCTCGCGGTGCGCCCCGTGAACTGGTGCCGACCTTTAAACGGTCATGCAAAAAGACCGGAGATTGATGCGTGTCGAATCAGGCCCTCGCCAGTAACCTAGAGGGCATGAATCAGCCCCACCTTGACCTACACACCAGCCCCGAGATTTACACCGGCTACCGGGCAGGTTTGCAGGATGTCCAGGTGCCCCGGGGCCATGGCGTGGTGATGACGGCGAATCAGTACGCCACCGACGCCGCTGCCCGCATCCTGGAGCTGGGTGGCTCTGCGGCCGATGCTGCGATCACCGCGCAGCTGGTGCTTGGTCTGGTGGAGCCGCAGTCCTCCGGCTTGGGTGGCGGGTTGTACGCCACCATCCACAATTCCACTGGCCCCACGGTGTTGAATTATGCGATCGATGGTCGCGAGATTGGCCCGCTCGCCCTCAATGACCCCGCCGTCATGCTGGACTTGTGTACTGGCGATCCGCGCGGACGCATGGTGTCCGCCGGTGTACCCGGGGTGGTCTCGGCGTTGGCACTTCTCCATGCGCGCGAGGGTGTGCTGGCCTGGCACGTCCTGTTCGAGGAGCCAATCCGCTTGGCGGAGGAGGGCTTCAAGGTCAGCGATCGCCTCGCCCGCTCGGTCGCGCACTTCGCCGAAGGGCTCAAAAGTAATGACGCCGCGTACGCCTATTTGTTTCCAGGTGGGAAGCCGGTTGCGGAGGGGGATGTGCTGCGCAATCCGGACTATGCTCAGACCTTGCGTGAGCTTGCTGAGCTGGAATCGATGAATGCGGTTCAGACGTTCTACAGCGGACACCTGGCGTGCAAGATCGCCCTTGAGACCGGCGGGCACATCAGCTTGGCCTCCCTGCAAAGCTATGGCGCAACAGCGGGCGAGACACTGGCGTACGAATATCAACCGGGAGGCGGGGACGGTGTGACTTACCGGATGTTATCCCCGGGGCGTTCTGCCGCGGGTGCGTCAACAATTTTTGCGACGCTTGAGACTCTACGTGGGCATGTTCCGTTGCTGCCGATTGACGCGGACGGGGTGCACTTCATCGCCGAGGCCGAGCGCCTGGCTTACGCAGACTGTGACGCCATCATGGGGGGCTGGCTATGGTTATCCGAGCAGGAGAAACTGTTCGACAGTGGCTACATCGCGCGCCGCCGCCAGCTTATTTCGGATCGCCCCGCCGGACTCGCACTCCCGGGCGACCCGCTGGGCACGGGGGCTGCGCAGGCCACGCCACACCAGGACGAGCACGGAACGACACACTTTCAGATTGTTGACGCCGCGGGCCGCGTCGTCGCAGTGACCTCCAGCGTGGAGGCGGCGTTCGGAAACTTCCACATGGTGGGCGGATTCTTCCTTAACAATCAGCTCAGCGACTTCACTCGTACGCTCACCCCGGAGTTGCGCCAACGCTTACAGGACGCTGTAGATGCGCAGAACGTGCAGCTGGCCACCGACATCGCCGAGGCGCACCCTAACTATCCGGCGGCGGGGCGTCGCCCGCGCTCCTCGATGGCGCCGATGATGGTTCTCGGGGAGGACAAACGCCCCGTCGCTGTCCTCGGCTCGCCAGGTGGGGGAGTGATCATTCAATACATGGTCAAGGCACTGCTAGCGCTATTCGAGTGGGGCTTAAGCCCCCAGCAGGCCTGCAACATGGGCAACTTTGGTGCGTTCAACAACGGCCAGACATGGCTCGGGAAAGACACCATCCACCCTGCATCAGACGCGGCGTCATTGGTGGAGGAGATGGAGACGCGCCGGGCGGAGCTGGCCCGCGAACTCGAGCAGCGCGGGCACATTGTTGCCGACTATCCACTGGCCAGTGGTCTGGCGATTCTGCAACGCACCGACGACGGCGGATGGATGGCAGGTATAGACCCGCGCAGGGAAGGCGCGATCAGGGTAGTGCCCTAGCGCTGCACAGATGCGGCGGGTACTGTTGTGTGAACTTGTAGAAAGGACAGGGCTCATGGGCGATGCAGCCAGGGCACATGACAGCGACCTCGACCAGGCTCCGCGCACGCCGCTCGAAGTAGTCAAACAAGATACCGAGCGTGAAATGTCGTATTTAGACGCTTTTGATGAGGTGTACGAGCGCTATAAGGACGTTTTCAAGCGGCTCGCATAGCTTGAACATCGGAGTGAGTTATGCATAGTGCGGATGAACAATTTCTGATCAGTCTTGAAGAAGTCGAACAGCTGCATGACAGCGCTCTTGCTCGAGACGGGGGAATGCCAGGCCTAGCTGATAGACCTGCCTGAGCCGCTACCTGGGGCGTTGAGCGGTTGTCCCAGCTGGTGGCAACGACTACACTGATACAAGCCCTATATGTATATAAGGCGGGCAGTAGATATTTACCCAGGTAGGCCAGCGAAAGCGGCTGACTGGGTTACCTATGTCTACATTATTTAATTGAAAATTTCAGACCGGTCATAGACGCCACCCCACCCCTGAAACCTCAGGAAACAGTGAGGTGTCGGACACAGTGATCAACGCGACGTCATTAATTCAATGATGCTGCGCCAGGCACTCGTCGTAGCTCCAGCACCATAGCCTCGAAGGTACCCAGGTAGCTGCCTGCGGGGGCCGGTCATACAAGAAAGATGGTTCATTGCCTACTATTCAGCAGCTGGTCCGCAAGGGCCGCCACGATAAGACTGCCAAGGTGAAGACCGCAGCTCTGAAGGGTTCCCCTCAGCGCCGTGGCGTGTGCACCCGCGTGTACACCACCACCCCCAAGAAGCCGAACTCCGCGCTGCGTAAGGTCGCCCGTGTGCGCCTTTCCTCCGGCATCGAGGTTTCTGCATACATCCCCGGTGAGGGCCACAACCTCCAGGAGCACTCCATGGTGCTCGTTCGCGGCGGTCGTGTGAAGGACCTTCCCGGTGTTCGCTACAAGATCATCCGCGGCACCCTCGATACCCAAGGTGTCAAGGATCGCAAGCAGGCTCGTTCCCGCTACGGCGCAAAGAAGGAGAAGTAAACAATGCGTAAAGGTGCAGCTCCCAAGCGTCCCGTAGTCAAGGATCCGGTTTACGGTTCCGAGGTTGTCAGCCAGCTGGTGAACAAGGTTCTCCTGGACGGCAAGAAGTCCACCGCAGAGCGCATTGTGTACAACGCGCTGGAAATCTGCCGCGAGAAGACCGGCACCGATCCGGTCGGAACCCTGGAGAAGGCCCTGGGTAACATCAAGCCCGACCTTGAGGTTCGTTCCCGTCGTGTCGGTGGCGCTACCTACCAGGTGCCCGTCGAGGTTCGCCCCGGCCGTGCAAACACCCTTGCTCTCCGTTGGCTCGTGACCTTTACCCGCCAGCGTCGTGAGAACACCATGACCGAGCGTCTCGCCAACGAGATTCTTGATGCAGCAAACGGTCTCGGTGCTTCCGTCAAGCGTCGCGAAGACACCCACAAGATGGCTGAGGCCAACCGCGCCTTCGCTCACTACCGCTGGTAGTTAAAACTTTCAGCAACAAGAGTTAGGGAATAACGTGGCACAAGAAGTGCTTAAGGACCTCAATAAGGTCCGCAACATCGGCATCATGGCACACATCGATGCTGGTAAGACCACTGCAACAGAGCGTATTCTGTTCTACACCGGTATCAACCGCAAGGTTGGCGAAACCCACGACGGTGCTTCGACCACCGACTGGATGGAGCAGGAAAAAGAGCGCGGTATCACCATTACCTCCGCTGCTGTGACCTGTTTCTGGAACGGCAACCAGATCAACATCATCGACACCCCCGGCCACGTCGACTTCACCGTTGAGGTTGAGCGCTCCCTGCGCGTCCTCGACGGCGCCGTCGCAGTGTTCGACGGTAAAGAAGGCGTTGAGCCCCAGTCCGAGCAGGTCTGGCGCCAGGCTGCCAAGTACGACGTCCCCCGCATCTGCTTCGTCAACAAGATGGACAAGATGGGCGCGGACTTCTACTTCACCGTCCAGACCATTATCGACCGCCTCGGTGCAAAGCCGTTGGTCATGCAGCTGCCCATCGGCGCTGAAGATGACTTCGACGGTGTCGTTGACCTCATCCAGATGAAGGCCATCACCTGGCGCGGCAAGGTCGAGGTTGGTGCTGAAGCCACCATCGAAGAGATCCCCGCTGATCTCGCCGACAAGGCTGCAGAATACCGCGAGAAGCTCCTCGAAACCGTCGCAGAGTCCGACGAAGAGCTTATGGAGAAGTACTTCGGTGGCGAAGAGCTCACCGAAGAGGAAATTAAGACCGCCATCCGCAAGATGACCGTCGCCTCCGAAATTTACCCCGTGCTCTGTGGCTCCGCATACAAGAACAAGGGCATCCAGCCCCTGCTCGACGCAGTCATCGACTACCTGCCCTCGCCGCTGGACATCGGCGAGGTTCACGGCCATAAGGTCGGCGACGAAGCTGTCGATATGGTGCGCAAGCCCTCCGTCGACGAGCCCTTCTCCGCTCTGGCGTTCAAGATCGCAGCTCACCCGTTCTTCGGCAAGCTGACCTTCGTGCGCGTCTACTCCGGCATCGTTGAGCCGGGCGCCCAGGTGGCTAACTCCACCAAGGGTAAGAAGGAGCGTATCGGCAAGCTGTTCCAGATGCATGCCAACAAGGAGAACCCTGTTGACGAAGCACGCGCAGGTAACATCTACGCATGCATCGGCCTCAAGGACACCACCACTGGTGACACCCTCTGTGACATCGCTAACCCGATCATCCTGGAGTCCATGGACTTCCCGGATCCGGTTATCGAGGTTGCCATCGAGCCCAAGACCAAGGCTGACCAGGAGAAGCTCTCCGTAGCTATCCAGAAGCTCGCCGAAGAGGACCCCACCTTCACTGTCAAGCTTGACGATGAGACCGGTCAGACCGTCATCGGCGGCATGGGTGAGCTCCACCTTGACGTCCTTGTTGACCGCATGAAGCGCGAATTCAAGGTTGAGGCAAACGTTGGTGCACCGCAGGTTGCATACCGCGAGACCATCAAGAAGCCCGTCGAGAAGCTCGAATACACCCACAAGAAGCAGACCGGTGGTTCCGGTCAGTTCGCGAAGGTCATCATCGCCCTCGAGCCTTACGCTCCCGATGCAGAGACCCTCGAAGAAGGCGAATCCGCCATCTACAAGTTCGAAAACGCCGTCACCGGTGGCCGTATCCCCAAGGAATACATCCCTTCCGTCGACGCCGGTATCCAGGACGCAATGCAGTACGGCTACCTCGCTGGCTTCCCGCTGGTCAACATCAAGGCAACCGTCCTCGACGGTGCTTACCACGAAGTTGACTCCTCCGAAATGGCCTTCAAGCTCGCTGGCTCCATGGCCTTGAAGGAAGCCGTCGCAAAGGCAAAGCCCACCCTGCTTGAGCCCGTGATGGCCGTCGAAATCACCACCCCTGAGGAATACATGGGTGAAGTGATCGGTGACGTCAACTCCCGCCGTGGCCAGGTCCAGGCAATGGAAGACCGTGCCGGCGCCAAGCTGGTCAAGGCAAAGGTTCCGCTGTCCCAGATGTTCGGTTACGTCGGCGACCTGCGCTCCAAGACGCAGGGCCGCGCTAACTACTCCATGATCTTCGACTCCTACGCTGAGGTTCCCACCAACGTAGCAGCCGATATCATTGCTGAGCGCAACGGCACCACCGCTTAAAAGCACACGCTTTTAAGCGAACCTAAAGGGTTGGCCCCTCCTGAGACATCAGGAGGGGCCAACCCTTTAGCTACACCAACTATAAAACCCCTTAAGGACAGTATTGAGTGCTGTACAAGTCACTACCATCAACCTGAATACCCTCAATACCAACATCCTTCAAAGCCTTAACCATCTTGCGCGCAGACTCTTCAGTCAACTCACTACAAGTATCAGGCCCAGGAAGAAGCTTCGCAGTCGCATCCATCGTCGCCTCAGCCGCCTTCAACTGCTCCGGTTCACTCAATTCCGGAATCAATTTCTGGGCAGCCTCAACGCCGACAGAAGGATCAGCCTTCAACTTCGCATACGCACTATAGAAACCAGCGACGACCTGCTTGACTGTCTCCGGGTGTTCAGAAGCAAACTTCTTAGTGGTGATCACACTGGCGCTACGCAAAGAATCATCAGCATTGACATCCAGATTGCGCACATCCATACCGCGCAGCTCCATCTGCACGGCGTCATTATTGATAAAGCCGACTACCGCATCTACCTTGTCGCCGGCGAGCGCAGCCTGCTGCGTGTACCCAACTTCCTGCACATCAATATCCTCAGGCGTCAGGCCTGCATTGTGCAGGCCCACCAGAAGGCCGTACCAGCCCTCACCGTAATGGCCGGCAATACCAACCTTCTTGCCCTTCAGATCAGCCATCGAATGAATATCCGAATCCGCCTTCACAGACACCGTCACCGGAAACGTCTCGTAGTAGGGGGAGACCACCAACAACTCATCGCTGGCGGCCGTCGCAGCTTCATCCGCACCTGCGACAACGAACTGCTCCCGGCCAGACAACAGCGCCGTAAACAGCCCCTCATTTTGCCCGTGGTGCCTCAGCGACACCCCATCACCCAAAGCCCCATCGGCGTCCGCCACATAAGCCGGCGCGAACTGAACATTCGGGATGTACGTCAAACCGATAGTGGCAGCCACCTGCTCACCTGATGACGTCGCGGGGGATCCGGCAGGCGCGGCGTCATCACTGCTGCAAGCAACAACAGAACCAGCCAAGGCAACGAGTGCGATTGCCGCAACAGTGCGGCGTCTCCTGAAAAAGTGCATGATTATCTACTTTCCTTGGGCGAGCGCACGCATGATCGGGTTAGTGCGCTCGACGAGTGCGATTGTTTGAAAAGCAAGTGCAGCCATGAGGCACAACACCGTGACCGTCGCAAACAAACCCGTCATATCAGCCGCCGCCGACTGCAAAGACAGTCGGGAACCCAGGCCGGAACCACCCATCACAAACTCACCCACCACAGCGCCGATAACAGACAACGTCACCCCTGTGCGCAAACCAGCCAGCAAAGCAGGCAGCGCCAAAGGGGCCTCGATATGCCGCAGCAAACTCACGCCATGGGCGCCATCAAGCCGGGCAGCCTCGATGACGTCGCGGGGCAAAGACTTCAAGCCCAGCACCGCAGTGACCAAAATGGGGAAAAAGACAACGAGGGAACACAGAACGGCGATGGCGAAGGTGCCATAGCCAATCCAAATGACAAGCAACGGTGCAACAGCCACGGAGGGAATCGCTTGCGAAACGGCAATAATAGGGCCGAATGCTGCGTCGAAAACCCATGATTTGTAGATCACATATGCCAAAGGAAGAGCCGCAACAACCCCCAGCAAACACCCCAAGGATGCTTCAGTAACAGTGCTACCGAACGCGTGCCAAAACAGAGGATTATGACTATCTCGAACAAGCCGCGCGGCTACTGATACGGGGGAGGGCAGCAACGCTGGATTAAGCAAAGCTGCGGCTGTGAGAAACCAGGCGACAAGCAAGACAGTGACGCCGCCGACCACCGCGAAGGCGCGAGCGGGATCACTCCTGCGGGAAACCCAGTTGATGCCGGTGCTTAGCATTCACTCCAACACTTTCTTTGGCACCGGGATGTGGGTACGCGAAAACTACAACCCCACACGGGCGCAGCGTTACAGCTGCCGACCCGCGCGCGCTTCGGTCGACATGCGTAAGGGTTGGCTAGATGCCGCGTACTCGATCGTGCTCCTACCATCCGGACTTTAACCGTCGGTGCTGGAATTCCACCAGCTCAACCTCCCCGGGTGGGGAGGGTCGCGGACTGTAACCGCCGGTTCAGACTTTCACTGACCCCGGTGCACGACTGCACGAAGAAAATAATACGGGTGATCTAATCGCCACGCAACAAAGAATGTGAATTAAACCCAGGGGTTAATCGGCAGGTGGTGTGGTGGTTTGGTAGCTGATAGAGTGCCGAAGCGTAGTGTCAGTGCACCTAGCTCAGACCTGCCAAGCAGCAACTGAGCGCCCAGGTTTGAGTTTTGTACAATGAACACCTAGGATTACGTAACTGGCACAAATCAAATCGCTACTTTTAAAGCGTTAGCCCTGGTGGGCTGGTGCCAAGTAGTAAACAACCACCAATGTGGCTGCGAGAGTCGTAGCCACCATGAAGTCCAGGAGGACATACAGTGGCAAAGGCGAAGTTCGAGCGTACAAAGCCGCACGTCAACATCGGTACCATTGGTCACGTCGACCACGGTAAGACCACCCTGACCGCAGCCATCACCAAGGTTCTGGCTGACGAGTACCCGGAGCTGAACCAGGCTTTCGCTTTCGACGCTATTGACAAGGCGCCGGAAGAGAAGGAGCGTGGTATCACGATTAACATCTCCCACGTCGAGTACCAGACCGAAAAGCGCCACTACGCTCACGTGGACGCCCCCGGCCACGCTGACTACATCAAGAACATGATCACCGGTGCTGCTCAGATGGACGGCGCAATCCTCGTGGTTGCCGCTACCGACGGCCCGATGCCTCAGACCCGTGAGCACGTTCTTCTTGCTCGCCAGGTTGGCGTTCCCTACATCCTCGTTGCTCTGAACAAGTGTGACTCCCCGGATGTTGACGACGAGATGATCGAGCTCGTCGAGATGGAAGTTCGCGAAATGCTTGCTGAGCAGGAGTACGACGAGGACGCTCCCATCATTCAGGTTTCCGCACTGAAGGCTCTCGAGGGTGACCCCGAGTGGACCGCTAAGATCGTTGAGCTCATGAAGGCTTGCGACGAGAAGATTCCGGATCCGGAGCGCGAGACCGACAAGCCCTTCCTCATGCCCATCGAGGACATCTTCACCATTACCGGTCGCGGCACCGTCGTTACCGGTCGTGTTGAGCGCGGCAAGCTGAACGTCAACGACGAGGTCGAGATTCTCGGTATCCGCGAGAAGTCCACCAAGACCACCGTTACCGGTATCGAGATGTTCCGCAAGCTCCTCGACTACACCGAGGCTGGCGACAACTGTGGTCTGCTGCTCCGTGGTATCAAGCGTGAGGATGTCGAGCGCGGCCAGATCGTTGCTGCTCCCGGCGCTTACACCCCCCACACCGAGTTCGAGGGCTCCGTCTACATCCTTTCCAAGGATGAGGGCGGCCGCCACACCCCGTTCTTCGACAACTACCGTCCTCAGTTCTACTTCCGCACCACCGACGTTACCGGTGTTGTGAAGCTTCCTGAGGGCACCGAGATGGTCATGCCTGGCGACAACGTCGACATGTCCGTCACCCTGATCCAGCCGGTCGCTATGGACGAGGGCCTCCGCTTCGCTATCCGCGAAGGTGGCCGCACCGTCGGCGCTGGCCGCGTCACCAAGATCATCAAGTAATAACCTACTTGTTGGTTTAAAACCCCAATCGCCTTTCGTCAGGCGGTTGGGGTTTTCCCATTCCTGCCCCGTTCGCAGCGGGACATGCGGGCAGTATGTACCGAGAACACAACGGTCCGATACCATGCGGTACCGGACCGATTTTGAATGTGATGTAGTGAGAGTCCAAAGAAAAGACACTCACTTATCGGGCTAAACGAAGAAGATACCCTTCGGAAGCAGCGTTTCAGGGTCGAGGACGATCACATCGCCGGGGTAGCCTGCTGCCAGCGTGCCGAACTTATCATCCACACCGATAGCCCGGGCCGGATGCGAGGTAGCCGCAGCTGCCTCAGGGCCATGGTCATAAGCGACCCGACCACCGCCATGATGGTGAATATCGATATAGCCAGGCACCAGCGGAGCACCTGCGACGTCGATCGTTTCATCCGAATCTGGCCATGACGCGACGTCATTAACCGTTCCGACATGAGTGATGACGCCGCGTTCAACACGCAACGCAGCATCCATTACGGCGGGTGCACCTGAACCGTCAACAAGAAGAGCATTGGTAAAAAGCTGTGAAACTGACATAACAAAAATCCTGACTACACGAAAAGTGCAAGAAAACAGTGCAAAGTGGCGTTAGAGTGCGTTGAGCATAGGCGCCACCAAAACTTCGTAGCCGCGTTGCTGGAGGGCGCTGGCGACCGAATCTTCGTTTTCGGTGCTTCCCACTTTTCATTGCCGGTTCAGGACATCGTCTACCGTGCCGGTGGCCTGATGCTCATCAACCCCCTCTACGCTCCCGGTATCGAAGCGCTCACCACTCGCCCACCACCCTCGGCTCTCAGATGGAGCAGATGCCTGGCTACGGTGAGGTGCTGTTCAACAACTCGCCCCTCAAGGAAGGTGTCGTTCTGATTGACGTCTCCGTCTCCGGCCGCAACGCGGTTCCGGTTGAGTTGGCTCGTGCAGCCCGCGAGAACGGTGTCTTCATGGTGGGCCTGACTTCCCACAAGTACACCGACGCCGTGACCTCTCGCTTTCCGGATGGGACCAAGCTGTAGGACCACGCTGACATCGTCATCGATAGCCGTGTGCACGCCGGTGACGTAGTTCTCAGCCTTGATGGTGTTCCGCAGAAGTTCGCTCCCGCATCCGGTGTGACCTCCACTGCGATCCTGCATTCCCTGCCTGCGGGCATCATCAAGCTGCTCGAAGAGGGCTTCTCTGCACCCGTGTTCCTCGCCGCCAACCTTGATGGTGGCGCAGAATGGAACGCAAAGTACATGGCAGAAAATGCTGATCGCATCTTCTACTTGAACTAAGCCCTTCTGCGGCTATAGCGTGTAGACGGGCACCCACCCCGGGTGTCCGCCTACAGCTGTATTTTTGTGGCTCCTACGAGCACAAATGCGGAAAATGTGTTTTTGCGCACAACTACGCTTAAGGGTTGCGCCTAGGGTGGGCGACGTGCTTAAATACAAGGGTTGCTTTGACATAGGTGTACGTTTATTACGCCCGTGGCTTAGCAAACATGAACCACAACGCGCCATTACGGCGCAGGTGGAGCCCGTAAGGGCCCGGACATGTGGCATGGCAAATAAACAGCGGCAGTAGGCAACAACCCCACGCACTTTTTAGGGGGACGTAACCGGCTAGCAGACGTTTATTACCATCTGCATAGACCTGGTTCATGAAACACAAAACTGGCGTTGCGCCCGGCCCATCCGGACAACGTTATAGAGATACTAAAAGCAATTCCCACCGCTCCTTCGTGCGCGAATGTAGATGTGGGACCAAAGGAAGAGGACAAGCGTGGCGGGACAAAAAATCCGCATTAGGCTCAAGGCCTACGACCACGAAGCGATCGACGCCTCTGCGCGTAAGATCGTCGAAACCGTCACCCGCACGGGTGCACGCGTCGTTGGCCCGGTGCCGCTGCCGACCGAGAAGAACGTTTACGCCGTTATTCGTTCTCCGCACAAGTACAAGGACTCTCGCGAGCACTTCGAGATGCGCACTCACAAGCGCCTGATCGATATCCTCGACCCGACGCCCAAGACTGTCGACGCTCTTATGCGCATCGACCTTCCGGCCAGCGTCGACGTGAATATTCAGTGATCGACGTAAGTATTGGCATCGGAGAATAAATAATGAGTGAAACTGAGATCAAGGGAATTCTGGGCACCAAGCTCGGCATGACCCAGATCTTCGACGAGGACAACCGGGTTATCCCCGTCACCGTCGTCGGAGCTGGTCCGTGCGTAGTCACCCAGATTCGTACCATTGACAACGATGGCTACAACGCCATCCAAATCGCCTACGGCGAAATTGACCCCCGTAAGGTCAAGAAGCCTCAGGCAGGCCACTTCAACAAGGCTGGCGTTACCCCCCGCCGCCACGTTACCGAGATTCGCATGGACGACGTCTCCGGCTACGAGGTTGGACAGGACATCACCGTCGACATCTTCGAAGGCGTAACCTTCGTCGACGTCACCGGTACCTCCAAGGGTAAGGGCTACGCTGGCGCCATGAAACGCCACGGCTTCGCAGGCCAGGGCGCATCCCACGGTAACCAGGCCGCACACCGCCGCGTCGGTGGCATCGGCGCCTGCGCTACCCCGGGTCGTGTCTTCAAGGGCACCCGCATGGCAGGCCGCATGGGTAATGAGCGCGTCACCACCCAGAACCTCAAGGTTCAAAAGGTTGACGCCGACGCTAACCTGCTGCTCATCAAGGGTGCAATCCCCGGTGTACGCGGCGGCGTCGTAACCGTAAAGACCGCAGTGAAGGGCGGTGCACACGCATGAGCAATCTGAAGTTGGACGTCCACACCGCTGACGGTAAAACCAACGGCCAGGTCGATTTGCCTGCAGAGATCTTCGACCGCGAAGCATCTGTTGCACTGATGCACCAGGTCGTCAATGCCCAGCTCGCCGCAAAGCGCCAGGGCACCCACGCCACCAAGACCCGTTCCATGGTCTCCGGTGGTGGCAAGAAGCCGTTCCGCCAGAAGGGTACCGGTCGCGCCCGCCAGGGTTCGATCCGCGCACCGCACTTCACCGGTGGTGGCATCTCCCACGGCCCTCAGCCGCGTGACTACACCCAGCGCACCCCGAAGAAGATGAAGGCAGCCGCACTGTTCGGTGCACTGACCGACCGCGTTCGCCACGACCGTATTCACGTCGTTGAAGAACTCGTCACCGGCCAGACCCCGTCCACCAAGGCAGCCCGCGCATTCATCGAGCGCCTGACCGAGCGCAAGAACGTACTGTTTGTTGTCGGCCGTGAAGACGTAGTCTCCATCAAATCCGCCAACAACCTCCCCGGCGTTCACATCCTGCACCAGGATCAACTGAACACCTACGACGTCCTCAACTCTGACGACGTTGTGTTCTCCGTGGAGGCACTCAACAGCTTCGTTAACCGCGTTGTCGGCGCTGGAGAGGAAAAGTAATGGCCACCATCGCAGATCCCCGCGACATCATTCTCGCACCGGTAGTGTCCGAGAAGGCATACGGTCTCATGGAGCAGCAGCAGTACACCTTCTTTGTTGCACCTGAGGCAAACAAGACCCAGATCAAGATCGCTATTGAGCAGATCTTCGGTGTCAAGGTCGAATCCGTCAACACCATCAACCGCGAGGGCAAGCGCAAGCGCACCCGCACCGGTTTTGGTAAGCGCAAGAACACGAAGCGTGCGATCGTCACCCTCCGTGAAGGCAGCGACGCAATCGACATCTTCGGCGGCTCCGCCGCTTAAGGCGCCGATTGAAAGGTAAGGACAACTATGGCTATTCGTAAGTACAAGCCGACAACCCCGGGTCGCCGCCAGAGCTCCGTTTCCGAATTCGAGGAGATCACTCGCTCGACTCCGGAAAAGAGCCTGCTGCGCCCGCTGCACAAGACCGGCGGCCGCAACGTACACGGCCACATCACCACCCGTCACAAGGGTGGCGGCCACAAGCGCCGTTACCGTCTGATCGACTTCCGTCGTAACGACAAAGACGGCATCACCGCTAAGGTCGCTCACATCGAGTACGACCCGAACCGTACCGCTAACATCGCCCTCCTGCACTACGCAGATGGCGAAAAGCGCTACATCATCGCCCCCAAGGGCCTCAAGCAGGGCACCATCGTTGAGTCCGGCCCCAACGCCGACATCAAGCCCGGCAACAACCTCCCGCTGCGCAACATCCCGGCCGGTGCCACCGTGCACTGCGTCGAGCTGAAGCCCGGCGGCGGCGCCAAGATGGCTCGCTCCGCAGGTACCTCCATCCAGCTGCTCGGTAAGGAAGGCCGTTACGCAATCCTGCGTATGCCCTCCTCCGAAATCCGCCGCGTCGACATCCGTTGCCGCGCAACCGTTGGTGAGGTCGGCAACGCTGACCAGATCAACATCCGCTGGGGCAAAGCCGGCCGTATGCGCTGGAAGGGCGTCCGCCCGACCGTCCGTGGTGTCGTTATGAACCCGGTCGACCACCCGCACGGTGGTGGTGAAGGTAAGACCTCCGGTGGTCGCCACCCGGTTTCCCCGTGGGGCAAGCCCGAGGGTCGTACCCGCAAGCCCAACCGCCCGAGCGACAAGCTGATCATGCGTCGCCGTCGCAGCAACAAAAACAAGAAGCGCTAAGAGGAGGTAGACAATGCCACGTAGCCTAAAGAAAGGCCCGTTCGTAGACGAGCACCTCCTCGCTAAGGTTGATGCACAAAACGAAAAGGGCACCAAGCAGGTCATCAAGACCTGGTCCCGCCGTTCCACCATTCTCCCCGATTTCATCGGCCACACCTTCGCCGTCCACGACGGTCGCAAGCATGTTCCGGTGTTCGTGGATGATTCCATGGTCGGCCACAAGCTGGGCGAGTTCGCCCCGACCAAGACCTTCAAGGGTCACATCAAGGACGACAAGAAGGGACGTCGATAAGCGATGAGTGAAGCAATCACGTCCGCACGCGCCACTGCGCGCTTCGTCCGCGTTACCCCGATGAAGGCACGCCGCGTCATCGACCTCGTTCGCGGCAAGTCCGTATCCGAGGCAATGGCCATCCTGAAGTACGCCCCCCAGGCTGCTTCCGAGCCGGTCGCAAAGGTAGTTGCATCCGCAGCCGCCAACGCCGAGAACAACTTCGGTCTGGACCCACGCACCCTGGTCATCTCCGAGGCATACGCCGACGAGGGCCCCACGATGCGTCGTTTCCGCCCGCGCGCACAGGGTCGTGCATTCCACGTCCGTAAGCGCACCAGCCACATCACCGTGGTTGTCGAGAGCCAGAAGGGAAGTGCTCAGTAGTGGGCCAGAAAATCCACCCCCACGGCCTCCGGCTGGGCATTACTTCCGATTGGAAGTCCCACTGGTACGCCGATAAGTCCTACGCCGATTACCTCGCCGAAGACATCAAGATCCGCGAATTCCTGTCCAAGAACCTGGATCGCGCTGGTGTCGCCGACGTCGTTATCGAGCGCACCCGTGACCGCGTCCGCGTCGACATCCACACCGCCCGTCCGGGCATCGTGATCGGCCGTCGTGGTTCCGAGGCTGACCGCATCCGCGGCGAGCTCGAAAAGCTCACCGGCAAGCAGGTCGCCCTCAACATCCTCGAAGTCAAGAACATTGACGCCAACGCTCAGCTGGTGGCACAGTCCATCGCAGAGCAGCTGACCAACCGCGTGGCATTCCGCCGCGCAATGCGTAAGGCCATCCAGTCCGCGATGCGCCAGCCGCAGGTCAAGGGCATCAAGGTCGTGTGCTCCGGTCGTCTCGGCGGTGCCGAGATGTCCCGCACCGAGCGCTACCACGAGGGCCGCGTGCCGCTGCACACCCTCCGCGCCGAAATTGACTACGGCACCTACGAAGCACACACCACCTTCGGCCGCATTGGCGTCAAGGTGTGGATCTACAAGGGTGACGTCGTCGGCGGCAAGCGCGAAAGCGACCTCTACGCACCCGACGCACGTCGTGGCCGCGGTGACCGTCGCGAGCGTCCGCGCCGCGGTGGCCAGCGTCGTCAGCGTGCAGAGCAGAAGCAGGAGGGCTAAGAATGCTTATCCCCAAGCGCGTTAAGTACCGTCGCCAGCACCGTCCCACCCGGACCGGTGTGTCCAAGGGCGGTAACCGCATCACCCACGGTGACTACGGCATCCAGGCTCTCGAGCCGACCTACATCACCAACCGTCAGATCGAATCTGCACGTATTGCCATCAACCGCCACGTCAAGCGTGGTGGCAAGGTGTGGATCAACATCTTCCCGGACCGCCCCCTGACCCAGAAGCCGCTCGGCGTGCGTATGGGTTCCGGTAAGGGCCCCGTCGAGAAGTGGGTCGCCAACGTTAAGCCTGGCCGCATCCTCTTCGAGATGAGCTACCCGAACGAAGAAATGGCCCTCGAGGCACTTCGTCGCGCAGCTCAGAAGCTGCCCTGCAAGGTCCGTATCGTTAAGAAGGAGGACCAGTTCTAATGGCTACCGGTACCCCCGCATTTGAGCTCCGCGAGCTCTCCGAAGAAGAACTGGTCACCCGCCTGAAGGACTGCAAGGAAGAACTGTTCAACCTTCGCTTCCAGATGGCAACCGGCCAGTTGACCAACAACCGTCGCCTGCGCACGGTCAAGCGCGACATCGCCCGCATCTACACCGTTATTCGCGAGCGTGAGCTGGGCCTGTCCGTTGTTCCGGGAGCTGAGGCTTAAACATGAGTGAGGCAAACGTGAACAAGAAGGAAAAGGGCGCACGTAAGGTCCGCACGGGCTACGTCGTTTCCACCAAGATGCAGAAGACCTGCGTCGTTGAACTGGAAGACCGTAAGCGCCACGGCCTGTACGGCAAGACCATCCGCACCAACTCCAAGGTGAAGGTCCACGACGAGAACGAGACCGCCGGCGTCGGCGACCTCGTCCGCATCGAAGAGACCCGCCCGCTGTCCAAGGATAAGCACTTCCGTCTCGTCGAAATCGTCGAGAAGGCACGCTAAACCCTAAAGCGGCAAACCGAAAATAACCGGTCCCACCCTGTAGTGGAGGCCGGTTTTTTCATACCCGCACTGAATGTGCGGTATCTGTGCACCGAAACGGGCAAATTATTGTTCACGAGACGCCCGACCTGGGCCAATGATCACAGGGACGCATACTTTGGCGATTTCGGTGCACGCAAAGTCGGCGTTGTTCGCCTCCCGTATATGCAGTTGCCTTCTTTTAGGGGCGGTTTGGGTCGAATGCCATGGCGGATCCTTTCACGTGTACACCGCATCGACATATTTAAACGACATGTACACTTTTCGCGATTTCTTCGACACGTCATCGGCACATGGGGCGGACATGTACGCGGCGTCATCACGTTATCGTGAAAACTGGACTTGACCTTGACGCTACGTCTACGCAGAAAGTGGAAACCGTGAGCGAATATTCCATCAGTGAAGCAGCCGCCAAACTTGGCGTCACCACGCGGACGCTGCGGTATTGGGACAGCATCGGCCTGTTCAGCCCGCAGTGGCGCACGTATAGCGACTACCGCATCTACACGGAAGCCGACATCCGCCGGGCGCTGAAGGTCCTTGTGCATGTGGCAGCTGCCAGATAGCAGAAGAGCTCCCGCAACTTGCGAGAGCTCTTCTGCCTTTGATGCGTGCTAGAAGGAGATGTGGGTGTTGCCGGTGGACTTTTCGTAGTCGCGGAAGATGTCCCCGCGCTCTCCACTTTCGTGGGCGCCGCGTCGGAGAGTACAAAAAATCGGCAGATTTGCAGATTTCACTCAAGCGACCTGGGCTTATGGGGCTGGGTGGGGCAAATCTGCTGATTTTTTGTATTCTGTGCAGCTCCAAGGCCTGCGCGAGGCCTGTGCACTGGGCGTAGGCGATTGACGCGCCCGCAGCCTATCGTTGCCACGGTAAAATCCTGGCGGGATCGTCGTCAATGCGTGCGTGCTCCCTGCAAAACTAGATCAAACTTTAGTTTGTTTAGGCTCCATCTATACTGGTGTTGCTTTTATCAACTGCGCGTACCCGCACGAACGACCTTCGCCCGCACCGATCTAAAGGACTTCACCACATGCCTCGTAACAGCCGCTCCCGCGAGATTTACCCAGTTACCCTCCGCGACGTGGAGGTGATGCGGGTGGAGGACGTCACCCCGAATCTGCGTCGTATCACCCTCGGTGGTGAGGAGCTGCGGGCGGGCACGCGCCGTGGTGTGGATAGCCCGGAGTTCGTCAGCACGGGTTTCGACGATGACGTGCGCATCATCTTCCCGCATCCCACTACTGGCGAGCGGCCTTTCCCGCGGCCGTTGGGTAATGGAAATCTGGAGTGGACGGAGGAGAGCAAGAACCTCTTCCGTGCCTACACTGTGCGTAAGTATGACGCCGCGTCGGGCGAGGTTGTCATTGATTTCGCGCGGCACGGCGCGGGGTTGGCGGAGGATTTTTGTCAGCGTGTGACGGTGGGGGACCGGGTGTATATCGCCGGGCCGAAGATGTGCGGTGAGCTTCCGGTGCACGCGGATTGGTTGTTGTTGTGTGGGGATCACACTGCCTTGCCGGCGATTGCTCGTTGCTTGGAGGAGTTGCCTGCAGGTCAGAAGGTCACTGCGGTCATTGAGGTTGCCGACCGTGCGGATGTGTTGGATATTGAGACCCGTGCTGATGCTGATGTGTATTGGGTGGTGGCGGCAGAGGGTGGGCGTTTTAGTCAGGTTGTGCAGCGTTTATTTGATTGTGCGCCCGCTGGTGAGGGTTATGTGTGGGCGGCGGGGGAGGCCGGCCAGCTGAAGGCCGTGCGCGCGTTGGCTAAGCGCCTCGATGTGCCGCGTGAAAACGTGGAGTTTACGGGTTATTGGCGCCAGCAGGATGTTGTCCTCGGCGACGATGGCGTACCCATTAATACTCGTTTGGCGGCGTTCGAGCAGTTGCACGACATGCTGGAGGTCGGCCCGGCGTACGCTGTGCGCACCGCGCATGCTGCTGGGGTGTTGAGTGACTTGTTTGAGGCTGATGCTCCCGTTTCCCCAGCGCAGGCGGGGTGTTTGGATCCGGCGGTTACGGTGCGCCTTCTGCGCTATTTGGAGGCCATTGGTTTGGTGGAGCAGCCGGAGGTCGGGCTGTTTCGCTTGTCACGCTTGGGCGTGGATCTTGCGGATCCAGAGGGCTTGGGTGCCCGATTGTTGACGCCGCGTGCGTTGGCGTGGGCGCATATCGACCAGGCAATGGAGGGTAATTCGCTTGGGCGTGCGGCGCGGTTGGAGGATCCGGCGGCTGGTTGGACTGCCCCGGCGGTCGCGGCTGCCTTGGTGCGGTTGTATGACTGTGTGATTGCCGTGGATGGCCCCGGTTGTTCGATCTACGCGGATGAGCTTGTGCGTAAAGGTGCTCCACAGGTGGTTATGCCCGAAGGGGTCGGGGTGGAGGATGTGCATCCGGCGCGCCGGGCGCAGGTCTCAGTGGGGGAGGGTGCTGCAGGCGAAGACGCGGGTGTGGTGCTGTTGATTGATCCTTGTGCTGCCAGTTCGGATGAGCAGTTGGTGCAGCGTTTGCGGGGGCTTCGTGTGGATCGCTGCGCGATCGTCACGGAGTTGTTGTCGGAGGCAGGCGCTGATGAGCACGCTGTTGAAGAAGATCTGCTGAGGTTGATTGAATCGGGCGGTAGCGTTCCGACGCAGCGTGGCCTAGCGCGCGTGGTTGCTGATGCGGGGTGGCGTGTGGAGTCATCCACCCCGGTCGGCTGGGGAAAGACCTTGCTGCAGTTGGAACGCCCAGGGCCTTAAGTGTCAGAAGTCCTGGGATTCGGACAGGTTGCGTCCGGATTTTGGTAACGAGATGCCCTGCGTTCGTTCCGAATTCGTATGAGCGATGCAATGTAAAAAAAGAATACCGGCAGTAGTAGAGCAGCTATATTGGTTGAAAGACCCCACTCGATTGGGAGTCCTGAGAAGCCTAAGGATGCATGAACTACTATCAGAAATAGTGTCACGAATAAACCGGTGCCGAGCAGAGTGTTTTTGGTTGAGAATAAACGGCGAACAACGGTGAGTACTAAAACAATGGCTATCCCAATTAGTAAGCCTGGTACGGGTAGTCCTAAGAGATTCATTGTAAGGTTCCTAAATCTTCGCGGCGATTCTTAGGCTCGAGAATAACGTTATCTTGGACCGTGCCGGGGGCAGTTGTCTGTGTTGCAGGTTCAACTTCGTCTGGTTCGCTGGTGAGAATTGCGTCGCTTGTAAGTGTACTGTCTCCAGACGGGGGCGTCGACACTTCTCCTGTGGTGGGGTTTTCGATGTTGGGGGTGTTGCTGGTTTTGGGGCTGCCGCCAGCTGTCTCTAGGTTGCGCTCGTAGGCGTATGCTGCTTCGAGTTCCTCTGCGGACATTTTCTTGAGCTCTACCGGCTTCTGTTTTCCTAACTGCTCTTGGTCGGTCTCACGCCTGCTTCTGATTTTTCCTGAGGTTCTGTCTTTCTTAATTGAGAAGTTATCCTCGGTAAGATAAATGGTGCTTGAACTAGAGATTTTTCGGTTGATGTTGCTGCTGAAGGTCTTCCAGGCGCTTGCCGCGACAGTGTACTCATTAAATGGGCCAAGGTAGCTTGCGCCACCGACTGGCCCCCAGGCGCGAACGTGCAACCATAGATCTCTATTGCCATCATCTTTATGGTCTTCGAAGGTGAAAGTGATGGTCCGGCCGGCGCCTTCGGGGTGCCCTGGCAAAGAGATGAAGCTGAAACCATCATCAGATATTTCAGAAACTCTAATCGGGGCATCGAGCCCTACCTGTGTTTGTAGGTTGCAGCGGGCGCCCACTGCAAGCACATCTGGGCAACCAGAAAAGGTGAAATACTTGTTGAAATTATGGGTGATCTCTCGGTTGGCTGCTTGAGGAGTCCACATTCCACCTTGTTGCTCAAAAACTCGGTGGAATTGCTCGTAATTTCCCCAAGAGTCACCCGGAGATTTTGGAAGACTCCGATTGTTTTTCCAGACCCATTGGATTGACCCGTTCTGGAAATTTTGCTGCACGGCATCGCTTGATACAAAGGATTCCTCGCTGATCGGGTATCCAAAACTGCTTTTTTCCCAACCTATCGCCTTCCAGTATTCCCGGATGTTGCCTTTGATTTTCTGCGATCCGGTGCTTGGGGACCAGTAAATTGATCCGTTCTGAAAGTGGTTGTATCGGCCAATCTTGTCGGGTGTCGTGCCTTCGTCAGTCACTGGGTATCCCAACTCGCTACGTTCCCATCCGTCGATCGCCCACCTGTCGCGAATTTTTCCCTGAATGAGATGCGCATCTGTCGCCGGGGACCAGTAAATTGATCCGTTCTCGAAGTGGTTGTAACGACCGTAGCGGTTGAGCGTTGGATTTTCATCAGTTGTTGGATACCCAAGGTGCCCGCGTTCCCAGCCATAATCACGCCATTTGTCTCGGATTCTTCCGCCAACCTGATGGGCTACACCAGCGGAGACTTGGGGGTGCCAGTATATTGAGGAATTCTTTTCGAAGACTTGGAACTTGCCGCCGCGGGCTGCATCTCGCTCGGGTGTGGTTGCATTGCCGAAGGTGTGGTGGCCTCCGAGACGCTTGTAGGTCTCGAGAATTCTTCCCATAACGAGTTGACCGTGCCATTCATCGGCTGATGCGTTCGTTATCTGGGGAAGGGGGGTGAGCAGGCCAAGTGCTATTGAGAAGGATAGAAGTTTGCGCGGGATAGATCTCGTGAAACTTTGGTTTTCCTTAGAGATTTTTCTCATAAATCAAACAGTAGGTGCGGAAAAGGTAAATTTCAATATGTTTTACCTCTCAATTATTTTTCATGTAAATATTTTTCCAGGCTGATGAGTGTCGAGCGGTGGCAGGTGGCGGCGCTGACGGCTCAGAAGTCCTGGGATTCGGGCAGGATCTGGCCGCCGTCGATGACGATTCCCTGGCCGGTGATGTAGCGGGCGCCGTCGCTGGCGAGGAATGCGACCGCCTCACCGATGTCCTCAGGGGTGCCCAGGAATCCGAGGGGTACGGACGACGTCATTGCGTCTAGATAGTCTTTGCCCATGGCTTCAAGCCCTGGTGTGAGCACGTTGCCGGGCAACACGGCGTTGACGGTGATCCCCTTGGATGCCAGTTCGATGGCTGCGCTGCGAACAAAGCCCATCTGTGCTGCTTTGGTGGCTCCATAGTGTGACCATTGCGGGTAGCCGGTGTAATTGCCGGTGATGGAAGAGGTCACGATGACGCGGCCGGAGCCGGAGGCTTCCAGCAAGGGTGCGGCTGCTTGGACCATGTGGATGGTGCCTTTGACATTGACGTCGAAGATGAGGTCAATGTCTTCGTCTGTCATGTCGGCGATTGTGGCTTGGGGGTAGATGCCTGCGTTGCTCGCCAGGATGTCGAGCGTGTCGAGGGAGTCGATAAGTTTCTGGCAGGCGTCGCGGTCGCGGACGTCTAGAACGTGGGCGGGGAATTCGGCTGCGTCACATTCTTCTTGGGTGAGCCCGGTTACGATGACGTTGGCGCCGTGGGCGGTGAGAGCCCGGGCGATGCCCGCGCCAATTCCTAGCGTTCCGCCGGTTACAAGTGCTGTTTTTCCTTGGAGTGTGGTCATGCCACCAGTCTAAGAGGGATGCACCCATCTGGGGGCTTTTGTACATGTGGGTGAAAAGCATTGTGTGCAGATCGCCGGTGTGGCGGTGTGGCGCCTTTGTTCGCGACGTCAATAATGAAGCCTGAACTTACGTGATTCTAACAACAAGGAGGCCCTCATGGCGTCTGGCACACAAACGCTGAAGAACTACATCAACAACGAATACGTTGCTGCCCAGGGCGAAGGAACCCTCGAGCTCCAAAGCCCTGTCACCGAAGAGATCATCGCGATCTCCCCGATTTCCAACGAGGCAGATGTCAACGCGGCGGTCGCTGCAGCCAAGGAAGCATTCAAGACATGGCGTCGCACCACCCCCTCTGAGCGTCAAGCCTGCTTGCTGAAGCTTGCTGACGCACTCGAAGAGCACGGCCGCGAGATCGCAGAGATCCAGTCCCGCGAGACCGGCCAGCTGATCGCCATGGTCGAATCCGAAGAGTGCGGTGTTGGCGCTGATCAGCTGCGTTTCTTCGCCGGTGCGGCTCGTGTCCTTAGCGGCCTGTCCCAGGGTGAGTACATGGAGGGCCACACCTCCTCCGTCCGCCGCGAGCCCATCGGCGTGATCGGCCAGGTCACCCCGTGGAACTACCCGCTGATGATGGCCATCTGGAAGCTTGGCCCCGCACTGGCTGCAGGTAACACTGTCGTGATCAAGCCTTCTGACACCACCCCTAGCTCTACCCTGAAGTTTGTCGAGCTCATCGGCGAGATCTTCCCCAAGGGCGTCGTCAATGTTGTCCTGGGCGATGCGTCCACTGGTGCGACGTTGGTTGCGCATCCTGACGTCGCGATGGTTGCGATCACCGGTTCTGTTCCGGCTGGTCGTGCGGTCGGCAAGTCTGCTGGCGAAAACTTGAAGCGCTCCCACCTGGAGCTGGGCGGTAAGGCACCTGTGGTCGTGTTTGAAGACGCTGACCTGCAGGCTGCTGCCGAAGGCATCGCTGCGGCGGGCTTCTTCAATGGTGGCCAGGACTGCACCGCAGCTACTCGCGTGCTCGTGCAGGATTCTGTGCAGGAGGAGTTCACCAAGCTGCTCGTGGCAGAAGCTGAGAAGCTGCGCCCAGGTGCACCGGATGATGAGGATGCCTTCTACGGTGCGTTGAACAACGCACGTCACTTCGCGAAGGTCACCGAAATCCTCGAGAACCTTCCTGATTACGCGACGATCGCTACCGGCGGAAAGCGGGTCGGCGACAAGGGCTTCTTCCTTACTCCGACCATCATCACTGGTTTGAAGCAGTCCGACCGTCCGATCCAGGAAGAGTCCTTCGGCCCCATTTTGACGGTGCAGCCTTTCGCTGATGCTGACCAGGCCCTCGAGTACTCCAACGATGTTTCTTACGGCTTGGCCTCCAGCGTGTGGACCAACAACCACAAGATCGCGGAGCGCTTCAGCCGCGAGCTCGAGTTCGGCTGCGTCTGGATCAACTGCCACATCCCGCTGGTCGCTGAGATGCCGCACGGTGGCTTCAAGGACTCCGGCTACGGCAAGGATCTGTCGATGTTCGGGTTCGAAGAGTACACCCGCATCAAGCACGTCATGAGCGCCCACTAAAAGCCACACTCCCACCTATTGACCCTGTTTGAAGGAGAAAACATGTCTGTTGAACGCACTGTAGATGTCGCCATTGTTGGTGCTGGCCCGTGTGGCTTGTCCGCTGCCCGCAAGTTGAAGGCCGCTGGTAAGTCTTTCGTGGTTGTTGAGGCCCGTGACCGCGTCGGTGGCCGTACCCGCTCCGACGTCATGGATGGTGCTTGGTACGAGATCGGTGGCCAGTGGGTCTCCCCGGATCAGACCGAGCTGATCGCCCTTATCAAGGATCTAGGCCTTGAGACCTTCCAGCGTTACCGTGAGGGCGACTCCATCTACCTCGGTATGGATGGAGAGGTGAAGCGCTACACCGGAGAGATCTTCCCTTGCGCGCCCGAGACGCAGGCCGAGATGGAGCGACTCATCGAGGTCATGGACGGCATTGTCGCGGAGCTTGACCCGGCCGCACCCTGGGAGCACCCTCGCGCTAAGGAATGGGATTCTGTCACGTTCAAGCAGTGGCTGAAGGAGCAGACTGACGACGAGGAGGCCCGCAAGAACATCGGCCTGTTCATCGCCGGCGGCATGCTCACCAAGCCCGATCACGCATTCTCCGCGCTGCAGGCCTTCCACATGGCCGCATCTGCTGGCAGCTTTACCAACCTGGTGGACGAGGACTTCATTCTGGACGCCCGCGTCGTCGGCGGCATGCAGTCGGTATCGCTGAAGATAGCTGAGGAAATCGGCGAGGACAACATCATCTTGTCCTCCCCGGTCCGCACCCTCGAGTACACCGACGAAGGCGTCACTGTTCACGCGGATAATGACGTCGTGGTGCGCGCGCAGTACTGCATCCTTGCGGTTCCGCCGAACCTCTACAACCGCATTTCTTACGTGCCGGAGCTGCCCCGCACCCAGCACATCATGCACCAGCACCAGTCCATGGGCCTGGTGATCAAGGTTCACGCAACCTACGCAACCCCCTTCTGGCGCGACAAGGGCCTGTCCGGCACCTGCTTCTCCTCCAACCACTTGGTTCAGGAGATTTACGACAACACCAACCATGGTGACGAGCGCGGCACCCTCGTTGGCTTCGTTGTCGATGAGAAGGCAGAAGAAATGTTCGCCCTGCCGGAGGAGGAGCGGAAGCGCACCATCCTTGAGGCTATGGCCAAGATGCTGGGCGAGGAGACCCTCAACCCTGAGTCCTTCTACCTGTCCGACTGGGGTGCAGAAGAGTGGACTCGCGGCGCCTACGCGTGCTCCTACGATCTGGGTGGTTTGGCTCGTTGGGGCAAGTACAACACTGTCCCGGTCGGCCCGATCCACTTCGCATGCTCCGACATCGCGGGCGAGGGTTACCAGCACGTGGATGGCGCGGTGCGCATGGGCCACAAGGTCTCCGGCGAGCTCATTGAGCGTCTGGGAGGATAGGTCATGAGGTGCATCGTCGGCTACGAGGCAACCCCCCAGGGGCTTGATTCCCTCAACCTTGGTATCGAGATGGCCAAGACCTTCGGCTACGACCTGGAGATTGTGTTGGTGCTGCGCCGGCACGATGTTTTCAGTGCTGAATACCCACCCATCGGTGGGGTTGCGGACATCCTGGTCGCCCAGGCGTTCAAGTGGTTGGAAGGCGCTCTCGCGCGGGTACCGGAAGGTATTAACGCGCGTGGTCATGTTTTCTCCGGTACCAGCACTGCTGACGGTTTGCTGCGTGCCCGTGAAGAACTAGGCGCCCGGATCATCGTGGTTGGTGGTGCGTCGTCTTCGCCGCTTAAGCGGCACAAGCTGGGCACGGTTGCGCACGACCTGTTGTTCGGTTGCCCAGTGCCGGTTGCTTTGGCCCCTCGCGGTTACACCCCGCACCCGGTGGCGCGGATCAACTGTGCCGTGGGTACCCGCCCCGGTTCCGGTTCTCTGGTCAGCGAAGGTCTGCTGCTGGCAGGTGCCGCCGACCTTCCCCTGCGCCTAGTGGCACTGGTTGGCGAAGAGGACAACGGGGATGTCCTGGCCCGCACCCAGAGCGTGCTAGATGAGGCTCGCGCCGCGCTTAATGACGTCGCGGAGGCTGCTGCCGCAAGCGACATGGATGCCGCAGAAGCGCGACGTCAACAAGTAGAAGTCGACATTGCAATCGGCAAGTCGAGCGACGTCAACCATGCAATTGAGAATGTCGGTTGGGACGACGGAGATATTTTGTTCGTTGGTTCCTCCCGCATTGAGCAGAAGTCCAGTGTGTTTGCGGGCAGCGTCGCGATGCGTATCTTGCGCTTCCTGACGGTGCCGCTTGTGGTGGTTCCGCGTGGATACGATGCACGAAAGAGGTGGCTGAAGTGAGTGATGTAGAAATTGCAAGCAAAGGCCTCTCTGAAGGCAAAGTGGGGATGTTCTCCGCGGCGATTATCGGCATCAGCTGTATCGCCCCGGCCTACACCCTGTCTGGTGCGCTCGGCCCGACCGCGAGTGAGGTAGGCGACCACCTGCCGGCGATCCTGCTGGTGGGTTTCGTGCCGATGCTTCTTGTGGCTATCGGGTACAAGGAGCTCAACGCGTCGATGCCGGACTCCGGCACAACCTTTACATGGGCTACGCGCGCGTTCGGCCCGGTGCTCGGTTGGCTCGGTGGTTGGGGCTTGCTGGCGGCGACCATTCTGGTGCTGTCGAACTTGGCAGGTATCGCGGTGGACTTCTTCTACCTGATGCTGTCGCAGATTATGCACAAGCCAGAAATCGCGGAGCTTACGCACAATGTGCCGATTAACGTCGCCACCTGTTTTGTGTTCGTGGTGATCGCCGCACTGATTTCCTACCGCGGGTTGGACACCACGAAGTCCGTGCAGTACGCCCTAGTGGGCTTCCAATTCGCTGTGCTCATTCTGTTCAGCTGCATGGCCTTGTGGAAGGCCCACAATGGCCAAGCGTGGGATGCAAGGGAGTTCAGCTGGGAATGGTTCAACCCCCTGGGCGTCGGTAGCTTCTCGGCTTTTGCCGCGGGTGTCGCCCTGTCGGTGTTCATTTATTGGGGTTGGGACGTTGTCCTCACCATGAGTGAGGAAACCGAAGGTTGCAGCTCCACCCCTGGCAAGGCTGCCACGCTGACCATTTTGATCATTGTGGTGCTCTACCAGTTGATTGCTGTCGCAACACTGAGCTACGCCGGTGTGGGCGACGGGCAGTATGGCCTGGGCAATCAGGCTATTCAGGCAAACATCTTCGGTGAGCTCGCCACCCCGATCATGGGTGGCCTTGCGATCCTGATGTCCCTTGCAGTCCTGGGGTCTTCCGCGGCGTCATTGCAGTCCACCTTCATTGGTCCTGCACGCACCATGCTGGCGATGGGCTTCTATGGGGCCCTGCCGAAGAAGTTCGCCAACATTTCGCCGAAGTTCCAGACCCCTGGTTTTGCGACCTTCGTGGCTGCGGTGGTGGCCTTCGCGTTCTACGCGGTGATGCGTGTGATCAGTGAGGCAGTCCTGTGGGACACCATTACCGCACTGGGCATGATGGTGTGCTTCTACTACGGCATGACTGCTTTCGCCTGCGTGTGGTACTTCCGTAAAGAATGGTTCTCCAGCGTTGGGAGCTTCTTCGCGAAGTTCCTGTCACCGCTTGTTGGTGGAGCGTTGCTGCTGACCTTCTTCTTTCAGACGTCGTATGACGCGATGGACCCAAGCTATGGTTCCGGTTCCGAGATTTTCGGAGTGGGCCTGGTGTTCATGCTCGGCGTGACGCTGTTCGCTCTGGGTGCTATTTCCATGGCGTTGACGTGGTGGAAGAACCCAGCCTTCTTCCGCGGTCAAACCTTGACGCGTGGTTTGCCCAGTGACAAGATGATTACCGTCGATGAGGTTCTCAAGCTCGACTAAGAGCACAAAAATAAACAGTGGGTGCCCCTGATGTTCTCAGGGGCACCCACTGTTTTTGTGTGGAGTGCTGTGTTTTTACAGGCGCCTGAGGTCGGCTTCCATCGGATCGACCTTGGGGGCCTTGGTGACGAGCTTGTGTCCCCACCATAGTGCGAGGAACAGGGGGAGTCCGACGTAGGCGGAGATGAGGGTTCCGAGGTCGATGTTGCCGGTGTAGACCTCGAGGTTTTGGCCTGCGATGACGAAGGCGCACATCAACAGTGCGACGATGGGGCCGAGGGGGAAGAAGATGGCCTTGAAGGGCAGCTCGTCGACGCTGTGTCCTTGCGCCAGGAATGCGCGCCGGAACTTGTAGTGGCACCAGGCGATGCCCATCCAGGTGATGAAGCCTGCGAGGCCGGAGGCGTTGATTAGCCACGTGTAGGCGGCACCGTCACCGATGAGAGAGGAAATGAAGCACAGGGCGCCGATGGCTGTGGTGGCGATGAGCGCTGGAATGGGGACGCCGCGGGAGTTCAGCTTGGAGAAAAGCTTAGGGGCCTGGCCGCTTTCGGCCAGAGCGTAGAGCATGCGGGTCGACGCGTAGAGTCCGGAGTTGCCTGCTGACAGGATGGAGGTGAGGATGACGGCATTCATGATGGCTGCGGCTGCGAGCACACCAGCGTTGTCGAAGACGAGGGTGAAGGGGGCCACGGCGATGTTGTCTTCCGCCGAGTCCAGCAGTCGGGGGTCGGTGAAGGGGATGAGGAAGCCGATGACGGCGATGGCGCCGATGTAGAACAGCAGGATGCGGATGAAGACGGTGCGAATGGCCTTGGGGACGTTACGGTCGGGGTCTTCTGCTTCACCAGCGGCGACGGCGACGAGCTCGGTGCCTTGGAAGGAAAGGCCCGCGATCATGAAGACGCCAAGGACGCCCGCGGCGCCGTTGACGAAGGGGGCAGATTGCTCACCGTTGGACAGGGTCCAGTTGCTGAAGCCGGGGGAGGGGCTGCCAAGGATGCCGAAGATCATCAGGACGCCAAGGATAAGGAAGAAAATAACGACCGCGACTTTGATGAGCGCAAACCAAAATTCGCCTTCGCCGTAGGCGCGGGCGGACAGGGCATTGAGTCCGAAGAGGATGGCTAGGAATATCGCTGACCATATCCAGCCGGGTGTGTTGGGTGCCCAGTACTTCATGACCAGGGCGGCGGCCGCGAGTTCAGCGGCGACTGTGATCGCCCAGTTGTACCAATAATTCCAGCCGATGGCGAAGCCGAAGCTGGGGGAGACGAAGCGTCGGGCGTATTCCCCGAAGCTGCCGGCCAGCGGAATGTAGGTAGCCATTTCGCCGAGGGATTGCATCAGCAGGAAGACCATGAACCCGATGAGTGCGTAAGCCAGGAGTGCGCCGCCGGGGCCTGCGTTGGCGACGGTGGCGCCGGAGGCGACGAAGAGGCCCGTGCCGATGGAACCGCCGATGGCGATCATGTACATGTGCCGGGCTTTGAGGGAGCGGCGAAGTTGCTGCGCCTCGGGGTGTGAAGAGCTCATTATGTACCTTAAATCTTCTTAAATTCAGTGACTTGCTTAGTTAACCCTGCAGCTGTGCTTTTGCGCAACCCAAAAATCATTGAACGTGCACCTCAATACCCCCGTTAGTTCACTCAGTGTTCATGTTGGCCGTGACGATTACTTTTGTCTTGTTTATGGCCTTCAACATTGGGGGAAATGACGTCGCGAACTCCTTCGGTATATCCGTGGGTACCGGCACACTGTCGATGAAGCAGGCTTTGATGGTTGCTGCAGTGTTCGAGGTCGGTGCTGCGGCCTTCACAGCGGCAGCATTCGCCTTCAGTCATGGTTCGAATGATATTGCCAATGCTGTGGGCCCCTTCGCCGCAATCCTGGATGTGCTGAGCGCTGGAGAAATCAATGCGAAAGCAGCGGTTCCTGCGAGCTCATGCTTGCCGCTGGGCTGTGGTTTATCGGTCCTAAGGTGATTATGACGGTTGGCTCGGGCTTGATGAAGATGCACCCGGCCTCTGGATTCGCAGCAGAGCTCTCTGCAGCTGGTGTGGTTATGATCGCATCTCTGCTGGGCCTGCCAGTGTCGTCCACGCACATTCTTATTGGTGCGATCCTGGGGGTGGGTATTGTCAACAAAGCCGCCAACTGGTCACTGATGAAGCCCATCGCATTGGCGTGGGTTATTACAGTGCCGGTGGCGGCCTTGGTTGGATCGGTGGGCGTACTAGCCCTTCAAGCGGTGTTCGGCTAGCGCTTGCAGGTGTTGATGCCGAACAGCGTGTAGAGGGGGCAGAAGCCAGCAACGGCCGTCACTGCCATGATGGCTGCGACAACCCAGAGGATGATAGATAGTGCACCGGAGGTGAGCACCGCGCCGATTGCTGCGGCGACGGCGACGACTCCACGGACGATACGGTCGGTGTTGTTCTCGTTTTTCTTCATGCCCCCACCTTAATTGACATGTCACTTAAAACGTTAGTTGAGGGTGCTGTCATCGCCCCCGAATGTTTTCTCTATCACTATAACCGGTGGCTGGCGGGCGAAAGTTGAATCGGGTGCGGACTATGTGCTTAAATTTCCGGGTTGCTTGTGGTTGCGCGCTTTTCCGGGCGTGAACAAGCTCAACGACAAACATAGACCGCGCGCGTCAGTTCGGAAATCTGCCGCGCATGACACCAGGTCAGGAGACCCATAGTGATTCAGCAAGAATCGCGTCTGCGGGTTGCCGATAACACCGGTGCACGAGAAATCCTGTGCATCCGCGTCCTCGGCGGCTCCACCCGACGCTTCGCTGGCATCGGTGACGTCATCGTCGCCACCGTCAAGGAAGCCACCCCCGGCGGCAACGTCAAGGCTGGCGAAATCGTAAAGGCCGTTATCGTCCGCGCCACCAAGGAAACCCGTCGTCCCGACGGCTCCTACATCCGCTTCGACGAAAACGCAGCCGTCATCATCAAGAACGACAACGAGCCCAAGGGCACCCGCATCTTCGGCCCCGTTGCTCGTGAGCTTCGCGACAAGAAGTTCATGAAGATCGTTTCCCTGGCACCGGAGGTAATCTAATGAAGATCCACAAGGGCGACAACGTCCTCGTCATCTCCGGCCCCGATAAGGGCGTCAAGGGCAAGGTCATCCAGGCTTTCCCGAAGACCGAAAAGGTCCTCGTCGAAGGCGTTAACCGCATCAAGAAGCACGTTGCTAACTCCGCACCCGAGCGTGGCGCAGAGTCCGGTGGCATCGTTACCCAGGAAGCTCCCATCCACGTCTCCAACGTGATGGTTCTTGACTCCGACGGCAACCCCACCCGCGTTGGCTACCGCGTAGATGAGAACGGCAAGCGCGTTCGCATCTCCCGCAAGAACGGGAAGGATATCTAATCATGAGCGAGAACTACACTCCGCGTCTGAAGGCACGCTACCGTGCTGATATCCGCACCAAGCTCGGCGAAGAGTTCGGCTACGACAACGTCATGCAGATCCCCGGCGTCACCAAGGTTGTCGTCAACATGGGTGTCGGCGAGGCTGCTCGTGACTCCAAGCTGATCAACGGCGCACTCGAAGACCTCACCCTGATCACCGGCCAGAAGCCTGAGCTCCGTCGCGCTAAGAAGTCCATCGCTAACTTCAAGCTCCGCGAAGGCATGCCGATCGGCGCACGCGTCACCCTGCGTGGCGACCGCATGTGGGAATTCCTCGACCGCCTTCTGACTGTCGCTCTTCCCCGTATTCGTGACTTCCGCGGTCTGTCCGACCAGCAGTTCGATGGCCACGGTAACTACACCTTCGGCCTGACCGAGCAGACCATGTTCTACGAAATCGACGTTGACAAGATCGACCGCCCCCGCGGTATGGACATCACCGTCGTCACCACTGCCACCAATGATGATGAAGGTCGCGCGCTTCTCCGCGAGCTGGGCTTCCCCTTCAAGAAGGCAAACTCTTAAGCTTTAAACGCTTCAACTGCAAAAACCCGCTTCGGCGGGTTTTTGCATTCCGGGGGGAGGTTGGGTGGAGTGGTCTATACTGGGCCGCAGCCACACTGCCAATTAGGGGAGACTTTCGTGAGTGAAGAGTACGCAACCGAATCCGGTTCGAGCAGCAAAAAGGTCATCGCAATTATCGCCGCGGTGGTGCTATTACTGCTTGGGGCGACGGGCGCTGCAGCATATTTCATGATCAACAAGTCCAACAGTCAGGCGGATGCTCCGAAGGTCTTGACCGTCACCACGCAGGATATCGAAAACATCATCCCGGTTAGCGGCACAATTGACGCCGCGAAATCCGTAAAGGTCTACACGAAGATCACCGGCCCGGTCCAGCAGGTCAATGTTGAAGCCGGACAGCGGGTTAATGAAGGCCAGCTGCTCGCGGTGTTGGATGTCAGCCAGCAGGAGCGCGAGCTGCGCACCCAAAAGGCGCAGGAAGCTAACGCCCTAATTGAGGCGATGACGGCCGTCGAAAATGCCCAAGAGGACTACAACGACTACGCCCAATTGCTGGATCAGGGGATGTCGCCTGAACTCACGAGCGCACAGGCAGCCGCGCGCAGCGCCGACAATGCTTATGACGTTGCTCAGCGTGAATTCGATCTGATGCGTAGCCGCACGGATGCTGGCCGCAACCCCGACCTCGTTGCCCGCGAGCAAGCCATCGAGTCCGCCCGCTCCGGATTGTTTAGTGCTTCCCTTGGCCTGGCCCGTAGTGGCGTGAACCTCTCCAACAACGCCCCGATCGGCGAGACCCCTGACCAGTCGATCTCTGATGAGGCAGCCCAGGCAGCCAACGGCATCATCGGCGCACTCGACCAAGTTAATAGCTGGAATGACGCCCATCGCGCGCTCAACGAGCAGCAGCAGGCCTACAATGATGCGCTCGCCCGGGTGGACCTAGACCTTTACAAGCAGCAAAAAGCTGTCGCGGAAGCCTTCGAGGTGAAACGCGAAGCCAACACCAACCTTGAGGTCGCACGCTTCAACGTCAACAAGACCCTTAAAGACAAGCAGCGCGCCCTCAACCAAGCTGAGCGCCAGGCCAATGCCACGCGCACCATTCAAGGTAACGGAACCGAAGCTCTCGAGCTCGACATCAACGACAAGGATGTGTACGCACCCTTCAGCGGTCTCGTGACCACCGTTGAGGCAGAGCAGGGCAAGCCTGCCGCGGGTGCGCTGCTCACCGTGGTCGACGACTCCAAGCTACTGATCCGCGCGGTCCTCAAAGAAGCGGACATCCCGAAGATCAAGCCTGGGCAGGAAGTCACCTTTACCACCCCCGCCACCGGTTACGAGCGCTACACCGGCAAGGTCAAGAGCGTCTCCAGCGTCGCCCAGGCAGCCGTTCAGACCACAGGCGACAAGAACGCGCCGGTCGCTCAACCCAACCCTGGTGACTCCAAGCCGGACTTCCCCGTCGTCATCGAAGTCACCGGCAAAAAGGACGGCCTGCTAATCGGCGGAAACGCCAAGATGCAGATCGTGGCACAGAAGGAAACCGGAGTCATCTCCGTTCCCCGCGACGTCATTTTTGATGGAGACGAAAAAGAGCAGCGCTCCGTCCTGGTTGCCGTCCCTAAGGGCGAGGGCAGCGACGAATACACCATCGAAAAGCGCGACGTGAAGGTGTCCAAGAAGATGGATTTTGACGTCGTTATTTCCTCAGGTCTGAAGGAAGGCGACAAGGTCCTCACTGATCCCGGTAGCTACCGCGACAAAGTAGGCGAGACCGTCACCCTCAAGGAAGACAATGAGTAACGACGTCGACCTGCTGCTAGCGCTGCGCGGGGTGACGAAAACATTCAACCCGGGAACCCCGAGCGAACTGACGGTGATCCCCGGGCTCGATATGGATGTCGCGCGCGGAGAATTCGTGTCCGTCGTGGGTGCCTCCGGTTGCGGAAAGTCAACGCTGATGAACATCATCGGCCTGTTGGACAAGCCAACCACCGGCGGATACTGGTTTAACGGCGTCAACATGCTGGAACTGCACGACAATGAGCTTGCCCATTACCGCAGTGAAAACATTGGATTCGTCTTCCAGAACTTCAGCCTGATCGGCCGCATCAGCGCACAAAAGAATGTCGAGCTGCCCATGATGTACGCAGGCATGGGGCGTAAAGAACGCGCCGACCGTGCCCGCGAACTGCTTGACATGGTCGGCATGGGTGACAGGCTTGGACACCAGCCCAACCAATTGTCGGGTGGGCAGAAGCAGCGCGTTGCCATCGCCCGGGCGCTCGCCAACAACCCAGAGTTGTTACTGGCGGACGAGCCCACCGGTGCACTGGACTCCTCCACCGGCCGTCTGGTGATGGACCTGTTCCACGATCTCAACCAGACGCACGGTAAAACCATCGTCTTCATTACCCACAACCCCGAACTCGCGGCCGAAACCGAACGAGTCATCACGATGATCGATGGTCGCGTCGACAACGCCACACTCCTGGGGGCGCAATGAAACTCGGCGAAGCATTTTTGATGGCCCTCGGCAGCCTGAAACGCAACGGGCTGCGATCCTTGCTGACGTTGCTGGGCGTCATCATCGGTATTGCGGCAGTGATCACCATCCTCACCCTGGGTGCTGCGGCAAGCCAGAAAATGATAAACTCCATCAACAGCATTGGCGGCAGTGACTTCCAAGTGGCTGTGGAGGCGCGGCCCAAAGAAGGCCAGGGCGATAACGAGGGTAACCCGAACACTAACTTCTACATGGATTCAGCCACTATTCCCGATAGCAGCCGCATCACGCCCGAGATGGTGGAAAAGCTGCGGCTGCGTTTCGGCGATGACCTCTACGGCGTCACCGTCGCTGGATTCGGTGGCCTCAGTGGCCAGGCGGTCGATCCCAATGCATTTGATGCATTGTCGGCCGACCCGATCGACCTGTCGGTGACAGGCGTTGGTCCCGATTACTTCAAGATGAACGACAAGCATGTCGAATTTGGTCGCGAAATCACGCAGGAAGACATCGACTCAGAGGCGAACGTCACCGTCATCTCTCATGAGGTTTTCACGAAGATGTATGACAGCGACCCGCAGCGTGCACTGGGCTCCAGCATTCAATTTGATGGCCCCTTCGGCACCGAATTGTTCACCGTTGTCGGCGTGACCGCGGGCTCGTCTGGCGGCATGTTCAGCTTCGACTTCGACGAGCTTTTCGCCCCTTACACGGTGGTGAATAAGTACAAAAATGAGGCCAACGCTTGGCCCTCCATTGGTGTTCGCCCAGCACCGGGTGTCGATTCGGAGGAATTTGGCAAGAAGCTGCAGCGTTTCTTCGATGCCATGTATGAGGATGACGCCGCGGCGCAGGTAAAGGTTCGCGATAGCAAATCGGAACTGCAAACGTTGCAGAAAATCCTGACCATGATCAGCGTGGTGATTTCTTCCATTGCAGGTATCTCACTGTTGGTGGGCGGCATTGGCATCATGAACATCATGCTCGTGACAGTTACCGAGCGCACGAGCGAGATCGGTATCCGCAAGGCCGTTGGTGCAACCACCCGCGACATTCGTGTCCAATTTGTGGTCGAAGCCATGATTATCTGCCTCATGGGTGGGATCATCGGCATCATCATCGGCACGGTGTTTGGTGTTGGCGGCGCGATGGTGATGAAGGAGTTCGTCCTGCCACCCGTGTGGGGCATTATCGCATCCTTGTTGATTTCGCTGCTCATTGGTGTGTTCTTTGGCTTCTATCCGGCAAACAAAGCCGCCAAGCTCAACCCCATCGATGCACTGCGCCACGAGTAGGCCAGCACCTCACAAGGGGGGTAGAGGCCTTGACCTTTCCCACTGGGTTGCGTTGAATCGATAACCGTGACTACTTTTTCCCGCACGAAGCTCACCGCAAAGCTTGCCACTGCACTTGGGGCAGTGGCACTAGTAACCGCTGGCTGTTCAGTATGCTCACCCACCGGTGGTGCTCCCGTAGGTGGAGCCGCCTCTGGTGGGACAGGAGGGGGTGTGGACACCGACCGCGCAGTGGTCGCCATGGTCAGCCATGGCGCGCCCGGTGACACCTTCTGGGACCTCGTGCGCAAGGGGGCCGAGGACGCAGCCAAGAAAGACAACATCGAACTGCGCTACTCGTCTGACCCTCAGGCACCGAACCAAGCCAACCTGGTGCAGTCGGCTATTGACTCCGGTGTCGACGGCATCGCGGTCACCCTGCCTAACGCCCAAGCTATTGGGCCTGCAGCCAAAGCCGCAGTTGATGCGGGCATCCCTGTCGTCGGGCTTAACGCTGGCATGAATGACTACCAAGACTATGGTCTCAGCGGATTCTTCGGCCAAGACGAAAAAGTTGCCGGCACGCTCGCAGGCGAACGCCTCAAAGAAGAAGGCGCCAAAAAAGTACTCTGCGTCATTCACGAACAAGGCAACTCCTCCCAAGAAGCGCGCTGCCAGGGCGTCAAAGACGGTGCCGGCGCGAATGTTGAAAACCTGTACGTTAACGGTCAAGACCTGACCAGCGTGACGTCAACAATCCAAGCGAAGCTGGCACAGGATCCCAGCGTGGATTACGTCATGAGCTTGGTCGCCCCCGTCGGTCTGGCTGCGGTGAACTCCGTGAAGGACGCAGGCTCCCAAGCCAAGGTCGCTACCTTCGACACCAACGCTGAACTCGTAGAGGCCATCAAGGACGGGCGCATCCGCTTTGCTGTCGACCAGCAGCCCTACGTCCAGGGCTACATGGCTGTCGATTCCTTGTGGCTGGCGATGCGCAACGGCTCTACGATCGGTGGTGGACGTCCGGTCTACACTGGTCCGGCATTCGTCGATAAGGGCAACGTGGACAAGATCGAAGAAGCCGCGAAGGCTGGACTGCGATGAGCGAAGCACTCCGACGCTACAAAGCGCAGCGCCACCCCGCGCCCGAATCCGCCCCGGTTGCACCCGTGACCAAAGACGGACGGGCGAAAGAACGCACCCTGTGGGGCCGCATCATCCGGCGCCCCGAACTCGCGTCCTTTCTCGGCGCGGTACTGATCTTCGCTCTGTTCATGGTGGTTGCCCCGCCGTTCAGGAGCTTGGACGCTATGGCCACCGTGCTGTACGCATCCTCCACCATGGGCATCATGGCTCTGGCAGTGGGCATGCTGATGATCGGTGACGAGTTCGACCTGTCCAGCGGCGTGGCGGTGACCTCCACGGCGTTGGCGGCGTCAATGATTAACTACAACGGCCACTTCAACTCGTGGGTTGGCGTGGTGCTGTCCCTCTTTTTCGCCCTGGGTATCGGTGCCTTCAATGGCTTCCTCGTGACCCGGACGGGTATCCCTAGCTTCCTGATTACCCTGTCTGCGTTCCTATCACTGCAGGGTCTGAACTTGGCTATCACCAAGATGGTCGCAGGTACTGTCGCGACCCCCACCATCGCCGACATGGCCGGTTTTGATACCGCACACAAGGTGTTCGCATCTTCCTTCCACATCGGGTCGGTGTCCATCAAGGTCACCATCTTGTGGTGGATCCTGTTTGTCGCCATCGCGAGTTTTGTTCTGTACAAGACCCGCTTTGGTAACTGGGTGTTCGCCGTCGGTGGCGACAAAAACGCCGCGCACGCCGTCGGTGTGCCCGTCAACCGCGTGAAGATTTACCTGTTCATGTTCGTCGGGTTTGCTGCGTGGTTTGTCGGTATGCACAACCTCTTCGCCTTCGACTCCATCCAGGCAGGCCAGGGCGTGGGCAATGAGTTCCTCTACATCATTGCCGCAGTCATCGGCGGTTGCGCGCTGACCGGTGGTAAAGGCACCGCAGTGGGTACCGCTATCGGCGCCCTCATTTTTGGCATGACCAACCAAGGTATCGTCTACGCCGGTTGGAACCCCGACTGGTTCAAGTTCTTCCTTGGAGCCATGCTGCTGTTCGCAGTCCTCACCAACAACGCTGTGTCCGCAGTGACGGAGAAACGCTAATGAGCACACCCAACACCACAACTAATGCTGTAAGCGACGAACAGCCGATCGTGTGCCTGCGCGGCGTCGACAAATCCTACGGCCACTTCGACGCCCTCAGCGATATCAACTTGGAGATTTACCCCGGCACCGTCACCTGCATCCTGGGTGACAACGGTGCGGGCAAATCAACTCTCATTAAGATTTTGTCCGGCCTGCACCGCGCTACACACGGAGACGTGCTGGTAGATGGCAAAGAACAGATCTTCAAAAACCCCGCGGATGCTTTGAAAGCCGGCATCGCGACCGTGTATCAGGATCTCGCCGTGGTTCCCACCATGCCTGTGTGGCGCAACTTCTTCCTCGGACAAGAACTGGTCAGCCAACCATTCGGTCGACTGAAGATCAATGAAATGCGACAGATCTGCCGCGAGCAGCTCGGTGGTCTAGGAATCGACATCCCTGACATCGACGTGCAGATCCGCCACCTGTCCGGCGGACAGCGGCAGGTTGTGGCGATTTCGCGCGCGATCTACTTCGGCGCCCGCGTCGTCATTCTAGACGAGCCGACCGCCGCGCTCGGTGTAAAGCAGTCCGGGATGGTGCTGAAGTTCGTGGGGGAGGCGCGCGAGCGGGGCATCGCCGTCGTGCTGATCACCCACAACCCGCACCATGCGCATCTGGTGGGCGACCAGTTCAGCATCCTGAAGCTTGGGCGCCAGGTATTGTCCGCGCCCCGGGACGAGGTCACCCTCGAGGAGCTCACCCAGCAGATGGCCGGTGGTGGCGAGCTAGAGACTCTAGAACACGAGCTGCACCGCTAAGGTCTTATCGTGTCTGCCCACTCTTGTGCGGTGCGGATGTAGCCCGCCGCGTCGAAGGCAGGGGAGATAGCTTTCTGCAGGATAAACCCCTGGCAACGGTTGAACATCGCAGGCGCCATGGCCGCGAAGATTAACGTAGACGCCGACGGTTCTGTGCGCGTGATTGGCTAATTAGGGGAGCGCGGCTAGCCGGGGTGCCGCTCTAGCCGGGTCGCGGGCTAGCTGTAGCGCTCCTCCACACGACGTGAAGCCTGACGCCCCGGGTGCTTGGCGGTTGCTGCCGGGTGTCCCATCGCTACAACCAAACCAATGGCACGATCCTCTCGGCCGCCCAGGCCGATGATCTCCTTCACCTTCTCCTCATCCCAACCCGTCGTCGGACTGGTCGCCAACCCCTCCGCACTCGCCGCAACGAGGGCAAAACCCGCGGCAAGCATTGCATCCTTCAACGCATTCTCGCGCAAGGCTGCAGGTGAAGCAGCAGCCTTGATCTCCTCGACACGCGCAAGATAATCCGCAGGCAGGATCTCCGCGGCGTCATCAGGTACAGCCTCCGCGCGCGCAACGAACACAAGCACAGTATCCGCCGCCGCAAACTGGGGCTGTTGGGAGGAATCCGTCAACGCCTGCTTAACCTCCGGATCCCGCACCACCACGACGTCACGAAGCTGCAGGTTAAACGCACTCGGTGCTTCGAGGGCCGCGCTCACCACGCGGTCGAGGACCTCCTGGGCGATCGGCTCCGTCGTGTACTCGCGGATAGCGCGGCGATTATTGATGGCGGTGTAAACATCGGTGGACAAAGGTTCCTCCAGGATCATGGGATTGTAACCTTTCATGCAACGCACGCGCCGCCGGAATATTCCTTGTCCAGTGGGAGGCGGATGCCAGTGGGTGCGGGTGGTGGGTGCCAAAATGTGTGCAACTTGCTCGGTTGACGGTGCGTTTTCCCAGGTCGTGTTTTTGGGAGGGGGCAAAATGCACGCATTTCGGGTGGGTGGGCACCTCACCGTCTATTTCCCCAGGTCGCCAAGAAAAGCTGGTCGCCCCACCCGATATTTATGCACACCCACCTCATCAGGTAGCCCCATCACCCCCCGCAAAAAACAGCGTGCCCCCAAATCGCCCCGCGGCGTCATTAATTAAAGCCACGGCGCGCGCGAAAACGCCGCAGGCACTTGCGGCAACAAGCACCGATGCCCTAAGATTGCCCGTTGGACTTGTGCGCCCAGCGCACATGCCCAATTCAAACGTAAACTCCTACTTTGTTGTAGGCCCCTCGCCCAACGGCGTCCGCCCCCTTTTGTTGGCAGCGAGCTTGACCGCTACTGAGCGACTCAAGCGATAAGTGGCCCGTGAAAAGGCGATAACGCCGGGTGAGAAGGAACCGCAACGAGAAAGGCATCAAGGTCGTCTTATGACCATGACTGATCCCATTGCCGACATGCTGTCGCGCGTGCGCAACGCAAACAATGCGTACCACGACACCGTGTCCATGCCCTCCTCCAAGCTGAAGGTCAACATCGCCTCCATCTTGAAGTCCGAAGGCTACATCGCTGATTACACCGTCGAAGACGCCAAGGTCGGCAAGACCCTGACTCTCGAGCTGAAGTACGGCCGTAACCGCGAACGCTCCATCTCTGGCCTACGCCGCGTCTCCAAGCCGGGTCTGCGCGTGTACGCCAAGTCCACCAACCTGCCGAAGGTTCTCGGCGGCCTGGGCGTGGCTATCATTTCCACCTCCCAGGGTCTGCTGACCGACCGTCAGGCTACCGAGAAGGGCGTAGGCGGAGAAGTTCTCGCCTACGTCTGGTAAGGGAGGATTGAGATAAATGTCGCGTATCGGTAAGAACCCCATCGCAATCCCCAGCGGAGTTGAAATCAAGCTCGACGGCCAGCACGTCGAGGTCAAGGGCCCCAAGGGTACCTTGAGCCAGGACATCCCCGCCCCGATCGTCGTCGCACAGCAGGACAACGAAATCGTTGTCACCCGCCCCGACGACAACCGCAAGAACCGTGCACTCCACGGTCTGTCGCGCTCGCTGATCAACAACATGGTTGTTGGTGTCACCGAGGGCTACACCATCAAGATGGAAATCTTCGGTGTCGGTTACCGTGTCCAGGCCAAGGGCTCCAACCTGGAGTTCTCCCTGGGCTACAGCCACCCCATCCTGATCGAGGCCCCGGAAGGCATCAGCTTCGCAGTTGATGGCAACACCAAGTTCTCCATCACGGGTATCGACAAGCAAAAAGTCGGCCAGATCGCAGCTATCATCCGTCGTTTGCGCAAGGATGATCCTTACAAGGGTAAGGGCATCCGCTACGAGGGTGAGCAGATCCGCCGCAAGGTCGGAAAGACGGGTAAGTAATGAGCAACACTGCAGAAAACAAGCGCCTGCCCATCGGCAAGGACATTTCCACCCGACGCCGCGTCGCTCGCGCACGCCGCCACTTCCGTATCCGCAAGAACCTGCGTGGCACCGCCGAGACCCCCCGTCTCGTCGTGCACCGCACCTCTCGCCACATGCACGTCCAGGTCATCGACGACCTGAAGGGCCACACCTTGGCCGCTGCTTCCACCATCGAAGCAGACGTGCGTGCACTCGAAGGTGACAAGAAGGCAAAGGCAGCTAAGGTTGGCCAGCTCATCGCTGAGCGCGCCAAGGCTGCTGGCATCGAAGCCATTGTCTTCGACCGTGCAGGTTACAAGTACCACGGCCGCGTTGCCGCTCTGGCTGACGCCGCACGTGAAGGTGGTCTGAAGTTCTAATGATCACCAAAAACAACAACGGAAGGACGGCGTAATGTCGGGACGTGAACAGCGTGGCGGCGGACGCTCCGCCGAAAACAACAACGACAACCGCAACGAGCGCCGCGGCCGCCGCGACGATCGTCGCAACCAGCAGCAGGACGAGCGCTCGCAGTACATCGAGCGCGTAGTCACCATCAACCGCGTTTCCAAGGTGGTTAAGGGTGGCCGTCGCTTCAGCTTCACCGCACTCGTCATCGTCGGCGACGGCGAAGGCATGGTCGGTGTCGGCTACGGTAAGGCCAAGGAAGTTCCCGCGGCTATCCAGAAGGGTGCCGAAGAGGCTCGCAAGAACTTCTTCCGCGTCCCCATGGTTGCCGGCACCATCACTCACCCGGTTCAGGGCGAAGCAGCCGCAGGCATCGTTATGATGCGCCCGGCAGCTCCCGGTACCGGTGTTATCGCCGGTGGCGCAGCCCGCCCCGTGCTTGAGTGTGCTGGTATTCAGGACATCCTGTGCAAGTCCCTCGGTTCCGACAACGCAATCAACGTTGTCCACGCAACCGTCGACGGTCTCAAGCAGCTGCAGCGCCCCGAAGAGGTCGCCGCACGCCGTGGCAAGACCCTCGAAGAGGTCGCACCGGCACGTATGCTGCGCGCACGCGCAGGTCAGGAGGCTTAAACCATGGCCCTCAAGATTACACAGCTCAAGGGCACCGTTGGTGCTAAGCAGAACCAGAAGGACTCGCTGCGCAGCCTCGGCCTCAAGCGCATTCGCCAGTCGGTCGTACGCCCCGATACCCCCGAGGTTCGCGGCATGATCAACGTCGTGCGCCACATGGTCGTCGTTGAAGAAGTAGCAGGGGAGTAGGTAAACAATGAGCGAACCGATTAAGCTCCACGATCTGCGCCCCGCAAAGGGCGCCAACAAGGCCAAGACCCGCGTTGGTCGCGGTGAAGCCTCCAAGGGTAAGACCGCTGGTCGCGGTACCAAGGGCACCAAGGCTCGCAAGCAGGTTTCCGCTGCTTTCGAGGGTGGCCAGATGCCGCTTCACATGCGTCTGCCGAAGCTGAAGGGCTTCAAGAACCCCAACAAGATCACCTACCAGGTAGTCAACGTTGCGGACCTCGAGAAGGCCTTCCCCAACGGTGGCGACGTCACCGTTGCTGACATCGTTGCAGCAGGCCTGGCACGCAAGCGCCAGCCCGTTAAGGTCCTCGGTAACGGCGACATCAGCGTCAAGCTGAACGTCACCGCCACCAAGTTCTCGACCTCCGCTAAGGAGAAGATCGAGGCTGCCGGCGGCACCGTCACCGAAGCCAAGTAACAACGGCTTAACCACTAGCGCTCTGCGCAGCAGCCGCTAGTGAGACAGAGAAAGTGGCTCTCCCATTCGTGGGAGAGCCACTTTTTTATGCCCACCAGATCTCGTGTGGCTGCTTGGCTGTTAAGCATGTACAGAATTCCGGCAGATTTTGAATACTCGAAATCGCGAACTGGGGAAATGCGGTCATGCAGTATAAATCTGCCGATTTTTTGTACGCGCGACCCTTGCGCTTGCTTAGCCAGCTGTCCTGAGATGCCGATTACCAGGAAATTTTTATCCAACTTTGTGAATGCGCTACTCGGACAGTCGCCTCCCGACGATGATGTCCGGAAACTGGCACGGCACAGCGGCATAGGCGGCTGATGAGGCAGCCCCAACTGTTCACCGACAGGGAAAGCTGACGCCAATCTACCAGTTGGAAATTGTTCCCAAAAACCCTTGAAATGCTCAAATCACTCGCCTAGCGTGACGGGCACACGCCGTTCCAAGACATCTCCGGACGGTGGAAGCCTCTAGATTCAGAAAGGATCGCCTCCAAGACCCCTTCGAAGATCAAGACCACAAAATTGTTCGCCGCAGCACTCGGCGGCGGCCTCGCACTCGGAGCTTTTGTGGCTCCGATGGCCCACGCGGAAGAGTCGAGCACTGATGCTGTCACCAGCTTCTCCAGTGAAGGCTCCAGCGACCCTGCGGAAAATCCTGACCTCGACCGCCGCACCCGCACCGTGCTGAAGTACGGTGCCACCACCGAGGCAGACATCGCTAAGTGTTAGGCCGATTGGGCGGGCATGGAGCTGCCGGCGTTGGACCGCAGCTACGATTTCCCGTGCCCCACAAGCCCAATCACCCAGGAGGATGTTGACGCCGCGAAGGCTAAGCCCGGCGTAGGTGACTTCCTGTCGCAGGTTAGGGAATTCTTCCAGGGATTCTCTTCCTAAAACGCCTCAGCTGCCCCATTAGAGACAGTGCGTTGGGTTGATACGGGGCTGCTGCAGGCTTGTGCCTGAACTCCTTGTTGGATATGTGTACACACATTGTGGGTCGCCCTGTTAGTCGGGGCGGCCCACTTCGTGCTTCTTAACCATCCCGGGATGGTGGCCGGTTACCTCCACCGGGGGGCGTGTTCGCGTTGCACTGTAGCCTGGTGTGAACGTTGATCCCCTGGACTTTTAAGAGTTTCTAAAGCGCAAGTTCGCTACAACGATGTGTTCTCTGACGCTAGCTGTCGCGTGCGCTTTTCAGGTCGCGCCCTAGGCGAGTGCGCTCGACCGTTATGATTTCGATGATTTTGGCTCGAGCGTCGAGCAAGAACCGCCGACCGAAGGAAGCCTCAGTAGCGAACTCACTTATGAGGAGCGCACGGCCCTGCGTTTTGGTTCCACCGATGATGCAGCTGCTGAGAAATGCGCTGAGAAGCTTGACCTGGGCGAGGGACCGTGGCCGGATATGTGTCTGACCCGCGACTGCTCCGAGATTGAAATTGGGCCTTTGGACTATCTGCGAGCCTTGTTCAACGGTTTCGTGGCGGCGATCCGCCATTACCTTCCCTAAACACTTGGCGCTGCCCGTAAGGGTAGCGGTGGGGCAGTGGCACCTTCAGGTTGGCCTGGGGTGCCTTTGTGTGTCAATACTGCTAAAGTGGTTGAGTCTGCCGCCACGCGCCCACGGCCCGTGGCGATAACATAAGCCTAAGTTAAAAATTCCGCGATTTTCCGCGGTTGTCCAGGAGGATATGTGTCCGCCATCGTATCGGTCGTCAAGGACGCCGACCTTCGCAAGAAGTTGCTTTTTACTCTTGCGATGATCGTGCTGTACCGCGTCGGCACCCAAATCCCCTCGCCTGGCGTGGATTATTCGTCCATCATGCAGGCTGTGAAAGCCGCAACCCAGGACGACACTAACGTCTACTCGCTGATTAACCTCTTCTCGGGTGGAGCGCTACTCCAGCTGTCGGTCTTTGCCATCGGTATCATGCCGTACATTACGGCGTCGATTATTGTTCAGCTGCTGACAGTGGTCATTCCGCACTTCGAGGAGTTGAAGAAGGAAGGGCAGTCCGGCCAGTCGAAGATGATGCAGTACACCCGCTACCTCACGGTGGCGTTGGCGTTGCTGCAGTCCTCCGGCATTGTGGCACTTGCTGATCGTGGCCAGCTGCTTGGCAACGGCACCAGTGTCCTCAAGGCTGATCGCACCCCGTTCGACTTGGTTCTGATGGTGCTTGTGATGACCGCCGGAGCCGTGCTGGTCATGTGGATCGGCGAGTTGATTACGGAGCGCGGCATCGGCAACGGTATGTCCCTGCTGATCTTCGCGGGTATCTGTACCCGTATGCCCAGCCAGGGTATGGCCATCTTGCGTTCCTCCGGCGGCGTCATTTTCGCAGCTGTGTTGATTGCTGTGTTCATCCTCATCGTTGGTGTGATCTTCATTGAGCAGGGCCAGCGCCGCATCCCAGTGCAGTACGCCAAGCGTCAGGTTGGTCGCCGCCAGTACGGTGGCACCTCCACCTACTTGCCGCTGAAGGTCAACCAGGCTGGTGTGATCCCCGTGATCTTCGCGTCCTCCTTGATCTACGTGCCGGTGCTGATCACCCAGATCATCAACTCGGCTAACCCCACCCCGCCGGATAACTGGTGGCAGCGCAACGTCGTCCAGTACCTGCAGTCCCCGGGCTCCTACCAGTACATCATTTTGTACTTCATCCTGATCATCTTCTTCTCCTACTTCTATGTGTCGGTTCAGTACGATCCGAACGAGCAGGCGGACAACATGAAGAAGTACGGCGGCTTCATCCCCGGTATCCGCCCGGGTAAGCCCACCGCCCAGTACCTGGGTAAGGTTATGAACAGGCTGCTGTTCGTTGGTGCCCTGTACCTCGGCCTCATTGCGGTTCTTCCGAACCTCATGATGGACCTCGGTGTCGGTGGTGCTTCGGCGAACGTCACCCCCTTCGGTGGTACTGCGATCCTGATTCTCGTGTCCGTCGCCTTGACCACCGTGAAGCAAATCGAAAGCCAAGTTCTGCAAAGTAACTACGAAGGATTCCTCAAATGAGACTAGTTCTGCTCGGCCCTCCCGGTGCTGGCAAAGGTACCCAGGCCGCTATCTTGACCGAGAAGCTCGGCGTGCCCCACATTTCCACCGGCGATTTGTTCCGTGCCAACATTGGCGAAGGCACCCCGCTGGGCAAGGAAGCCAAGGAATACATCGACGCCGGCAAGCTCGTCCCCACGGATGTCACCGCCCGCATGGTCGAAGACCGACTGTCGCAGGATGACGCCGCGGAAGGCTTCCTGTTGGACGGTTTCCCCCGTACTGTCGAGCAGGCCGATTTGCTGGCTGAGATGCTGGAGCGTCACGGCGTCAAACTTGATGGCGTGATCAACTACCAGGTTGACGAAGACACCGTGGTTGAGCGCATGCTCGCCCGTGGGCGTGCTGATGACAACGAAGAGACCATCCGTACTCGCCTTCAGGTGTACCGCAACGAGACCGCGCCGCTGATCGACCACTATGGCGACGCAGTTATCAGCATTAAGGCTGAGGGTAGCGTTGAGGAGATCAACGAGGTCACCCTCAAGGCTCTCGGCAAGTAACCGTCGAGTACGCCAGAACCCAAGCCCACTGTCCCTTTCCGGGGGCCGTGGGCTTCATTTCGCATTAAGGACACATCATGGGATTCCGCAAAAAGAACAAAACCATCCCCGCTAAAACTCCGGCGGAGCTTGACGCCATGCAGGCGGCCGGCGAGATCGTCGGCAAGGCACTGGTCGCGGTAAAGGCTGCGGCTGCCCCCGGGGTGACGTTGAAGGATCTTGATGACGTCGCGGAGCAGACGATCCGCGATGCTGGCGCGGTCCCCACGTTTTTGGGCTACCAGGGTTTCCCTGCCAGCATTTGTGCCAGCGTTAATGATGTGATCGTGCACGGTATCCCCAGCAAGGAGACTGTGCTTGCCGAAGGTGATCTGGTGTCGATCGACTGCGGTGCGACCTTTGAGGGCTGGGTGGGGGATAGTGCCTGGAGTTTTGGGATGGGGGAGTTGGCTGATGATGTTCAGGCGTTGAACGCCGCCACCGAGTGGGTGTTGATGGAGGGGTTGAAGGCGATGGTGCCGGGTAACCGTTTGACTGACGTCTCCCATGCGTTGGAGGTCGCCACCCGCAAAGCTGAGCAGAAGTTCGGTGTGCAGCTGGGCATTGTGGATGGTTATGGTGGGCATGGTATTGGCCGAACTATGCATGAGGATCCCTATCTTGCCAATGAGGGCAAGCCGGGTCGGGGCCCGGTTATTCAGGAAGGGTCGGTGCTGGCCATTGAGCCGATGTTGACCCTGGGCACCGTGGATTCTGCGGTGTTGGAGGACGATTGGACTGTGGTGACGTTGGATGGTTCTTGGGCGTCTCACTGGGAGCATACGGTTGCTGCTACTGCTGGTGGGCCGCGTATTTTGACGCCGCGTCCGGGTGGTGCTTAAACGCTGGTTTGCATGTTCATTGAAAACTGGGCCTATACTGCTAGTCATGTCTTTTAAGTCTGTTCGTCGTATTGCGGCTGCCGTTGCCTGCGCCGCTGTGGTTGGCGTTACGAGCCCGGGAATTGCTGGTGCACAAACCGTTGGTTCTAGCGAGGCTGATGTTCGTCAGGGTGCTTGGGATGCCCGTAACGCTATGCATAATGCGGCTAACGGCTTGCCCCCGGAGCTTGCTGCTGGTGTGAAGACTGGTGTTGATCAGGCTGTGAATGGCCTGTTCCCCGGTTTGATTGAGAGCCACAATGCTCCGGCTCCTGTACCGGCTCCCGAGGCCCCGGCTCCTGCACCGGCCCCCGAGTTCGATCGTGGTTCCTGCCCTCCGCAGGCTCGCGCTTGTGTGGACTTGTCCGGCGAGCGCACCTGGTTGCAGCGCAATGGACAGGTTGTCTACGGCGCCGTTCCGATGTCTGCTGGTGCTCCTTCCCCGGAGACCGCAACGCCTAAGGGGACCTTCTACGTGCAGCGCAAGGTCAAGGACGAAATCTCCCGCGAGTTCAACAACGCGCCGATGCCGTACTCGACCTACTTCACCAACACCGGTGTCGCCTTCCACTCGGGTGACATTAACCTGTGGTCCCACGGTTGCATCCACCTGAATCACCAGGATGCGATCACTTACTTCAACGATCTGCAGCCCGGCGACATGGTCTACGTTTACTAAGACGCCTTCAGCGTTTGTTGCCCCAGCGTTTATAGCTGGGGCATTTTTATTTTTCCCGGTGAGCGTGTAGTGTTGCAGTTTGGTGTTTGCTCCCCTAGTGGGCGCTGATGCCAGCTGTACGCAGATTGATACTCCAGGTACCACCTTAGGTGCCACGGAAAACAGGTTAGGAAGATATGGCTAAAAAGGAAGGCGCTATCGAGGTTGAGGGCCGCATTGTCGAACCTCTCCCCAACGCAATGTTCCGTGTCGAATTGGACAACGGACACAAAGTTCTTGCACACATCAGTGGCAAGATGCGCCAGCACTACATCC
>ERZ773018.78-NODE-78-length-67012-cov-6.573084_pt1 | contig 67012 bp, 62 predicted proteins | sample MGYA00580840_ERZ773018 | MGnify/ENA primary metagenome ERZ773018 (study PRJEB29015, sample SAMEA2738125) | human oral metagenome | biome: human oral; feature: human-associated habitat; material: saliva | place: China | collected 2256 ... | reverse complement strand
CAGATTATCATTTTGCAGAAGGAGCCTGGGGATTTACCGGAGGGGAAGCTGGTGATGGTTTACTCTCAATAAATCCATATAATAAATGTGGTAGTGGAACTGAAGGAAGAGTTATTTACGGAACTGGACCTGACAGTGCCGGCAATATTGCTGTCCACTTTAAACTTGAAGCTGGAGGAGCTTATTGTATCGATATGAACGAATAAAATTTCGATAATCAAAATAACAAAACAGCTTTTAGCGGAGCTGTTTTGTTGATTAGAAGATATTTTCAAAAGCTTTTTGCGGTTAAATTATAATAAATATGGTTATGTTTTTATGGATTTTTAAAAGCGTTTATGGTAAAATAGATATAGGAAAACTAATAAAAAGGAGACGAAATGTCTAAAAAAATTGCAATTAACGGATTTGGGCGAATTGGTCGCAATGCCTTTAAGCTTGCTTTTGAGCGAGACGATATTGAAGTTGTCGCGATTAACGATTTAACGGATACAAAAACTTTAGCTCATCTTTTAAAACACGATTCAACTTACGGAACTTATCATTATGATGTTTCTTATGATGAAAATTCGATTTTTGTTGATGGAAAACAAATTCGTGTTTTGGCAGAAAAAGATCCTGCTCTTTTGCCATGGGGTGAATTTGGTGTTGATGTTGTGATTGAAGCAACTGGTCTTTTTGTTCAACCTGATAAAGCTCGTGCACACATTAATGCTGGTGCAAAAAAAGTAGTGATTTCTGCACCTGCGAAAGGTGAAGGTGCAAAATTTATCGTTCTCGGTGTAAATGAGCATGAATTGACACGTGAAGATGATATTATTTCGAATGCAAGTTGTACGACAAACTGTATTGCGCCTGTGATGGCGATTCTTGAACGTGAGTTCGGAATTGAAAAGTCACTGATGACGACCATTCATTCATATACTGCTAGTCAGCGAATTTTAGATGCGCCTGCGAAAGATTTGCGCGAGGCTCGCTCGGCGGCTGAAAATATTGTTCCAACCACAACTGGTGCGGCGATTGCTACGGCAAAAGTTATTCCTTCTTTGGTTGGTAAATTCGACGGTCTTTCTGTGCGTGTTCCGACTGCGGTAGTTTCGTTAAGTGATATTACTGCTGTTTTGAAAAGGAACACCACAAAAGAAGAAATTAATGAAGTATTTAAGCGTGCCGCAGCCGATCCTTTTTATCAAGGTATTTTAACTGTAACGGAAGAACCGCTTGTTTCGACTGATTTTAAGGGAAATTCACACAGTACAATTGTTGATCTTGAATTGACTAATGTTGTTGGTGGAAATTTGGTAAAAGTTGTGGCTTGGTATGATAACGAATGGGGTTATTCAAACCGCTTAGTTGAAATTACAGCAGATGTAGCTGCGAATATTTAAGGAATTTAAAATGAAGATTTTTATTGGCGCGGATCATAGAGGTTTCTATCTTAAAGAAAAAGTTTTCGAATATTTAAAAAAAGCCGGATATAGTGTTGAAGATATCGGCGGATTTGAATATGACCCAAATGATGATTTTCCGGAATTTGCACGCGTGGCAGTTTCGAAAATTCGCGCCAATGAAAAAGATGACCCGCGGGCGATTTTGATTTGTGGCGGAGCACAGGGGATGGGAATGGCAGCAAACCGATATAAAGGTATTCGTGCCTCTGTCGTCTGGGAGCCTGAAGAAGCAAAATGGACTAGAAACGATAACGATAGTAATGTTATTTGCTTGCCGGCTCGTGTTTTTGATAAAGACGAAGCTGAGAGAGAGTGGAAAGAAACTATTGATATTTGGCTCAAGACTCCATTTGCGGCAGCTCCACGATTTATAAGAAGAAATAAACAGATTGATGAGGTATAGATGTCGATAATAGCACCAGCAATTTTAGCAACAAATCCAGAAGAGTATAAATCTCAGGTTAAAGCGATTTTTCCGTTTGCCGAAAGGGTTCATATTGATGTAACTGATGGTGAGTTTGCACCAAATTTAACTTTGCCAGAAACGCAAATTTGGTGGCCACAAGAGTGGAAAGTTGATATTCATATGATGGTTGCGCGACCAAGTGAGCATCTTGAAACGATTATTCAGCTTAATCCAAATATGGTAATTTTTCATGCTGAGGTTGAAGAGGATCTGGTGCCAATTTTCGAAAGGCTTAAAAACGAAACAATGATTAAACCGGCTGTTGCACTTCTTCGTTCGACTGTTCCAGAAACCGTAGCGCCAGCAATTCAAGCAGCTGAGCATGTTCTTGTTTTTAGTGGAAATCTGGGTGAAATGGGTGGTCGTGCAAGCATGATGCAACTTGAAAAAATCCGCTTAATCAAACAAATCAACAACAATGTCGAGATTGGTTGGGATGGTGGTGCTAATTTTTCGAATGTGTTTAACTTGACCCAATCTGGTGTTGATGTTGTAAATGTTGGTTCGGGAATTATGCAGTCGCAAAGTCCTGAACAATCTTATCGTCAAATGGAAGCTGAAATCAATCGAAAAGGAGCAATTTAGAGGTGAATATCCCAAAAATTCTTTCGATTGGTGCTGCAACGCAAGATGTTTTTTTGGATAATTCGCCTGAATTTAGATTGATTTCAATGGCGAAAGATCAAGATGTGGTTGGATTTGATCTTGGTTCAAAAATTGATGTTCGAAATATTGAGATTTCGAGCGGCGGCGGAGCAACAAATGCTGCAACAACTTTTGCACGACAAGGTTTAAGCTCGGGTTTTATGGGTGTGATTGGTAGTGACATTTCTGGTGAACAAGTTTTAAAAATGCTTGATGAGGAATCGATCGACACTTCACGCGTAGAGTTTTCGAAAAGATATAACACAGATTATTCAACAATCTTGCTTGCACCTAACGGTGAACGAACAATTTTAACTTATCGTGGGGCTTCAGGCCATATTTATGCGGATAATTTCGAATTAAAATATGGTGAATTTGATTGGGTTTATGTTTCGAATTTATCTGGAAGGTTTGACTCGCTTGCGAAAATCTTTAAAGAATCCACAAAAAAAGGCGCAAAAATTGCTTGGAATCCTGGAAAAAATGAATTGCTAGAGGCTGAAAAAGTTCGAACTTTATTGCGAGATGTTGAGATTTTGATTGTAAATAAAGAAGAGGCGAGCTTAATATTTGAAGGAGTTTCAGCAGAAGAATTGGTTAGAAATGGTTCAAAATTTGTGCCGGTAATGATTTTAACAGATGGACCTGATGGTGTTTGGGCGATTTCTGGAGATAAAATGATTCGCGCAGGAATGTATGAAGATGTACCTTCAGTTGATCGAACTGGTGCTGGCGATGCTTTTGGTTCGGGTTTTGTGAGTCAATGGGCTCAAGGTGCGAACCTTCAACAGAGTATTTTATTTGCGAGTGCAAATTCAACGGCGGTAATTCAACATCTGGGTGCAAAAAAAGGAATTTTGTATAAAAATGCAAAACTTCATTCGATGCCGATGCGGGAGATTCAATTATGAGAAGTTATAAACTCTCGGAATTACTAGGATTGAGTGGTGCTTATGCGAGAAAATTCGAATTTGGTGTTTCAAAAATTGAAGCAAAAAAGCCGGAACTAAAAAGTGTTTCAGCGCAAATTATGGCAGAGTTATATCGAAAATCGCACGAAATTGAGCGCGAATTGGGATTTTCTGGCAATAATATTTTGATGATTGAAGCGTTTTTAGCGTTAAAAAACCAGTTGAAGAATGAGGATTTCTGGCAAAAATTTGGTAATGCGGTATTTTTTTGTGAAGATGGTGTGATCTCGGTGAATAAAAAAGATATTGAAAATAACCAAAAAGAAAGAAATGTGGCAAATCATTCGAGGGAATTTTTCGAAAAAGAGTTAAAAAAGCAGGTTTTGGAAAAATATCATCAGGAATTTTCGAAATATTCAATAAAGCAAATAGAAGAAAAATTATTTTAAAAGGAGAAAAATGAGATATCAGATTTGTGTTTCAGGAGCAGCAACAGGTGATAGTGTTTTAGCTTCGCGAGATTTAGCTTTTAGGCTTGGACAAGAAATTGTTCGGCAGGGAAAAATTCTAACAACGGGTGCGACGGTCGGTTTGCCGCATCATGCGGCTTTGGGTGCGGTTAGTGTACCGAATCGAACTGGTTTGAGTATTGGGTTTTCGCCAGCATCGAGTTTTCGGCAACATGTAAATACTTATAAATTACCGTTTAAGCCTTTTGATTATATTAATTTTACGGGGATGAGCTATGTTGGGCGTGATACTCATTTAGTGCTTTCGAGTGATGCAGTGATTACGGTTGGTGGTCGAATGGGTTCGCTCCACGAACTTGCAACTGCTTTAGAATCTCGCAAAGTTTGTGGTATTTTGCTTGGAAGTACTGCGCTTGCTGATTATGTTCCGACACTTCTTCAAAATGTTGAAGCGCCAGGAACGAAAGATATAATTTATGATAACAATCCAGAACGGCTCGTTCGAAAAGTGATCGCAAGACTTGATGAGAAAAATGCAGATTTCATTGCGCCACGAGATGATGAACATCTTTCAGAAAAACGCGCTGGAAACGGATAAAACTGACCGCTCAATTTGGGCGGTTTTTTAAAGCTTGACTTTTTTTTGGGGGGGGGGGTATAATCAAGGTATGAGAAAGCATAATCTTTATCGGGGTTTTACAATTATTGAAGTTGTTTTAGTACTCGCAATTGCTGGATTGATATTTTTAATGGTATTTCTTGCGTTGTCAGCCTTGCAACGTTCGCAACGAGATACACAAAGAAAAAGAGACGTTGCAGTTATTAGGGCTGCTGTAGAGAATTATAGATCAAACAATAAAGGAAGCATAAAAACACTACACACTTATAGTGCTGGTGTTATTGAAATAGGAAAAGGTCCTTTAGCGAATTATTTAAAAGATGGAGTTAGCCGTGAAACCGAATGGTATTGGATTTCGAGAGTTTATAATAATGGCGGTCATGCTTTTTCTATGTCATCGAATTATGACCATAAGACTATAGTTGTAGCTATTGATGGTAAGTGTTCAGGCAATAATGATACTTTAAAAATGAAAGTGGGTAGTGTTGCAATTCTTTCAAGCTTAGAAACTGGATTACAAGCGCGTGACTCAAGTTTTGGCAAATTTAATTATTGTGAAGATTTGTGATTTATTGTTTTTTGATATAAAATATAAATAATGAAATATCGCGAGTTTAAATTAAAATCAAAATATCAGCCTACTGGTGATCAACCAACTGCGATTACTCAGCTTGTTGATGGGCTTAAAAAAGGTGAGCGTGAACAAACTTTGCTAGGTGTGACTGGAAGTGGAAAAACTTTCACGATGGCGAATATTATTCAGGCCACTCAAAAACCAACCTTGATTCTGGCGCACAATAAAACTCTTGCAGCGCAACTTTATAGCGAATTTAAAAAGTTTTTTCCTGAAAACGAAGTTCATTATTTTGTGAGCTATTTTGATTATTATCAGCCAGAAGCTTATATTGCAAGTACAGACACATATATTGAAAAAGATTCGCGAATTAATGAAGAAATTGAAAAACTTCGCCATGCTGCAACCGAGGCGCTTTTAACTCGAAGTGATACAATTATTGTTTCAAGTGTTAGCTGTATTTATGGTATCGGTTCGCCAGCTAGTTATATGCAAATGGCGCTTCATATTAAACCTGGAATGCGGTATAACCGAGATAAATTTTTGAGGCACCTGAAAGATATTCAATATGAACGAAACGATGTTGATTTTTCTCGTGGAACTTTTCGAGTTCGTGGTGATACAGTTGATATTTTTACTGCTGGTTCGGATTTGGCAGTGCGGGCAGAATTTTTTGGTGACGAAATTGATAGATTGATATTAATGAATCCGCTTACGGGTGAAATTCTTGAAAAACCGCAGTTTTTTGATATTTTCCCAAATTCACACTATGCAACGCCAAAAGAAATTATTGAGCGTGCAATTCCACAGATTGAAAAAGAATTTTATGCACGACATGAATATTTTGAAAAAAATCAGAAGTTTTTGGAAGCACAACGATTAGCTCAGCGCACAAAATATGATCTTGAAATGCTTCGAGAAACTGGATTTGTGAAAGGGATTGAAAACTACACACGCTATCTGACTGAGCGTTCGGCTGGCGAGCAACCCGCAACTTTGCTGGATTATTTTACGGATGATTTTTTGCTTTTAGTTGATGAGTCGCATATGACTTTACCACAAGTTCGTGGAATGTTTAATGGTGACCGAGCGCGAAAAACTGTGCTGGTTGATAATGGTTTTCGACTTCCATCTGCTCTTGATAATCGCCCACTAACTTTCGAAGAATTTTATAAACATATTAATCAGGTGATTTATGTTTCGGCGACTCCAGGTGAATTTGAGCTTGAACATTCACCAAAACCAGCTCAGCAGGTTATTCGCCCAACAGGACTATTGGATCCTGAAATTGAAGTTCGAAAAATTGACGGCCAAGTTGATGATTTGATGGAAGAGATTCGAAAACGAATTTTGAAAAAACAGCGTGTTTTAGTGACGACTTTAACTAAGCGAATGGCGGAAGATTTGAGCGGATTTTTAGAGGAAAACGGCGTAAAAACGGCATATATTCACAGTGAAATTGATACTTTGGAGCGCGGTGATATTTTGCGTGATTTGCGTGAAGGAACTTATGATGTTCTCGTTGGAATTAATCTTTTGCGTGAAGGATTGGATCTGCCAGAGGTCTCACTGGTTGCAATTATGGATGCTGATAAAGAAGGCTTTTTGCGTTCAGAAAGTGCATTAATTCAAACGATCGGGCGAGCGGCTAGGCATGAAGAAGGGAAAGTTATTATGTATGCTGATAAAATAACTCGTTCAATGAAACTTGCAATTGATGAAACGAACCGGCGACGAGAAATTCAAAAAGAATATAATTTTAAAAATGGAATTATACCAAAAAGTGTGGCGAGTGAGATTGGTGAAGGCTTGCGCGCGATTATTCCGCAAAAAGATAAAAAACCAAAATTAGATTTAAGGAAAATTCCGCGGGAAGAATGGAATAACTTGATTAAAGATTTAACAAACCAAATGAATCTTGCAAGCGCAAATTTGCTTTTCGAAGAAGCTGCAGATTTGCGAGATCAGATTGCGGAGATTCGAAAAAAGATGGCGTAAAAAAATAACCCTTTTGGGTTATTTTTTGAGTTGATTTTTGATTTTTTCTATTTCTACCTGAGAATTCATTGTCTTTTTATATAGGTCGTCAAAAGCATCATTTGCTCGTGAATAGATAAAAATAATTGCAATTGTATTTAAAATTGTGAGTACTATTAATGTAATAAGTCCTATTTTTAATGATTTTTTCATAGATATCCTCTCTGTTAAATATAAAAAGAGAGCAGTTTTAGTCTTACTCAGGATATTGAAGGAATTTTATCTTGAAGGTGATACATTTATTACGTTAGTGCTGTGCCAATAATTGTAGCCAGTATTAACTTGGACAGCTCCTCCTTGATTATAGTTCCATCCAGATTTGATATTGGAGCCCCATCTTTGTGGTGTTCCTCCAACTCCCACATGAACTTGATAAGGTTTACCCTGGGTATCGTAATACCAAGTTCTATTACTTCCTGAACCACGGAGTTCTGCCCAGCCTGAGCGTCCACCTTGAACTTCTACCCACATACCTACGATGGGTCGTCCGTTTGTGTCGAATACATTACCACCAGCCGCATAAACTGGCTGTGCCGTAATAAGGCTCGTTGCAGCTACTGAAGCAGCTACTACTGCACCACCAAATAAAAACTTTTTGAACTTCATAAGAAATTCCTCCTTTGAAATGTGCTATGTTTTTAGGATATGAAAACATAAATATTATAACATACGCAAAACCAAAAAACAATATTTTTTATGCTTATTTTCAACACTTTAAAAATATTTAAAAAAGTGATATACTTGTTGGTATGGAAAGAATATCAAAAGACGAAGTTAAGCATTTGGCGGAGCTTTCGAGTATTTCGCTAAGTGAAGAAGAAATTTCGAATCTTCAAACTGATTTGGGAAATATTGTTGAATATATCGAGCAATTAGGCGAATTAAATACTGACGGTGTTGAGCCGACATACTCAGTTTCGAAAAATCAAAATGTTTGGCGCGAGGACGAAATTAATGATTATGGTGTTAAGCGAGACGAACTTTTGAAGCTTGCTGGCGAAAATGTTGAAGATAATCAAGTGAAAGTTCCAAAGGTTTTATAGGAGAATTATGACGAATATTTTTGAAATTAGAGAGCAGATTTTGAGCGGAAAGAAAACCGCTGTTGAATTTGTTAAAGAAGCGATTTCGAAAGCCAAAGAAATTGAAAAATTTAACGCTTTTACGAGTTTAACTGAAGAGCGAGCTTTGATGCGTGCTCAAGAAATTGATGAGAAAATTTCGAAAGGCGAAAAAGTTGGTAAATTAGCTGGTGTTCCTTTTGTTGTAAAGGATAATTTTTTAGTTTTTGGTTCACCTTCGACAGCCTCAAGTAAAATGTTAGAAAATTTCGAAACGCCAATTCAAGCGACTGCGGTTGAAAAACTTGAAGAAGCGGGTGCGATTTGTATTGGAAAATCAAATTTAGACGCTTTTGCTCATGGCGGCTCAACGGAAAACTCAGCTTTTGGTGTAACAAAAAATTCAGTTGATGAAGCTCGTGTTTCGGGTGGTTCATCTGGCGGTTCAGCGGTGATTACAGCACTCGATGTTGTGCCTTTTGCTCTGGGAACAGACACTGGTGGTTCAATTCGTCAGCCCGCTAGCTTTAATGGTGTTTATGGCGTAAAGCCAACTTATGGAACGGTTTCGCGATTTGGTGTTGTTGCGATGGCGTCTTCAACTGATACGATCGGTGTTTTTGCGAAAACTGCTAAAGAGAGTGAGCTTGTAATGCGTGTGATGGCAGGGCTTGATTCTCGCGATGCGATGACTTTGCCAGATTTTTGGCAAGAAGAATCTGTGCCTAAAAAAGCTAAAATTGGTGTTGTTAAAGAGTTTTTGGGTGAAGGTGTTGACACGGAAGTTCGAAAAGCCACCGAGGAATATATTGAAAAAATGCGAAAAGCTGGCCATGAAATTATGGAAGTTTCTTTGCCTATGAGTAAATATTCTTTGGCGATTTATTATATTGTTGTGCCGGCAGAGGTATCTTCGAATTTAGCGCGATATGATGGAATTCGTTATGGATTACGTTCGAAAAATGCAAAAAACTTGGGTGAGGTTTTTGGAAAGTCTCGCGATGAAGGTTTTGAAGCAGAAAATAAACGCCGAATCATGATTGGTTCATATGTGCTTTCGAGTGGATTTTATGATGCGTATTATCTAAAAGCTCAAAAAGCGCGAACTTTATTAATTGATGAGTTTAATAAACTTTTCGAAGAAGTTGATTTTTTGGTTGGCCCAGTTGCTCCAACTCCAGCTTTTAAAATTGGTGAAAATGCGCATGATCCAGTAAAGATGTATCTTGCGGATATTTTGAGTGTGCCAGCATCTCTTGCAGGACTACCTGCGGTTTCAGTTCCAGCCGGAAAAACAAAAGAGGGGTTGCCTGTTGGAGTTCAAATTATTGGAAAAATGGAGTCGGATGCGAAAATTTTAGCTTTGGCTGATGATTTGGAGGAAAGCTGATGGATTTAGTAATTCTTTCGGTTTCTATTCTTATTTGTGCTGCACTTTTGTTTTTCTTTATTGGGATTACGAAAACGGAGAAAATTCAACTTGATAAATTAAAATTTCAGGGAGATTGGTTGAAGATTGAGAATTCGATTAAAAAAGATGAGCCGGCGACTTGGCATTTGGCATTAATTAATGCTGATAAATTGGTTGATACTGCGATGCGAGAATTGCGAATTTCTGGACAGACAATGGGTGAGCGATTAAAGAATTCGAAAGATAAATTTTCGAGTCCGAATTCAATTTGGCACGCACATAAACTTCGAAATGTTATCGCACACGAAAATGACGCACAGATTAATTTCGACCAAACGCGCCGTGCAATGAATAGTTTTAAACAGGCTTTGAAGGATTTAGGAGCAATTTAATGGAAGATATTTTAAAAAAATACGAAATGACGATCGGTATTGAATGTCATGTTCAGTTGAAAACGAAAACTAAGCTTTTTAGCGGAAGTGATAATGATGCACGCGAAAAATCACCAAACGAGGCAACTTCGCCGATTGATTTCGGTTTGCCTGGAATGTTACCAGTTCTAAATAAAGAAGCGGTTCGTTTGGCTGTTCGTGCGGGAAAAGCATTAAATGCGAAAATCGCTAATGTTAGCCGATTTGACCGAAAGCATTACTTTTACCCAGATCTACCAAAAGGTTATCAAACTTCACAGCTTTATCAGCCAATTATTGGTGAGGGTGAGATTATTGCTCCGCTTTCGAATGGTAAAAATGTGAGAGTTCGAATTGAGCATGCTCATTTGGAAGAAGACGCTGGAAAATTAACACATTTTGGCGATCATTCTTTGGTTGATTTGAATCGCGCAGGAACACCTTTGATCGAAATTGTTTCAATGCCGGATATTCATTCGGCTGAGGAGGCGCGAGCATATGCTGAAGAATTACATAAGCGAATGGTTTTTGCAGATGTTACAAATGGTGATTTATATCAAGGAAATATGCGTTTTGATGTAAATATTTCGGCGCGAAAATTTGGTGAAGAAAAACTTGGAACACGAACTGAAATTAAAAACTTAAATAGTTTTCGAAGTGTAGAGCGTGCAGCTCAGTACGAATTTGAACGTCAAGTTAAGTTACTCGAAAAAGGTGAAAAAATTAAGCAGGAGACTCGTGGCTGGCTTGACGACGAGCAAAAAACAGTTTCGCAACGAAGTAAAGAAGAAGCTCAAGATTATCGCTATATGCCAGATCCAGACATTCCGCCAATTGTTTTGAGTGATGAAGAAATTTTAAAAATGCAAGCAAAATTCCCAATTATGCCAGACTATTTCCGTGAAAAATTTAGTGTTTTCGGGCTTGATAGTTCTGTGGTTGAATACGCCTTGAGTGATTATCGAATCGCTGAACTACTCCTTGCAACTTGGGGTGATGGTCCTTGGCCGGTTTCTCAAGAAGAATTAATTAGTGAAGTTGGAATCGATAACTATACTATTGAGGAACATAAAGAAAATATGAAGCGAATCTTTAATTGGTTTGCCTCAACACCAAGCGAAGAACTTGATTTAGAAAAACTTTACAAAGGTTATCTTGGTCCTCGTCGATTAACTTTGTTGGCTCATTTAGTCCACGATAAAAAAGTAAGCTCTAATGGTGGTCATCAAATTTTCTTGGCAATGCTTGATGACGAAAATCTAGAATTTATGCCAGAAAAGATCGCTGAAAAAATGAATCTTCTCCAAGTATCGGATGAAGGCGCTATTGCGAAAATTGTTGATGAAGTTTTTGCTGATCCGGTTTCGGCAAAAGCTGTTGCGGATATTAAAGCTGGAAATGATAAGGCGATTGGTTTCTTGGTTGGCCAAATTATGAAAAAATCGCAAGGAAAAGCTAATCCAGCTTTGGCACAAAAATTGATTCGCGAAAGGTTGTAGAATGCAAAATAGCGTAGAATTTCAAGCTGAACTTAACGGTGATAAAAATATCTTAGGAAGCTTAGTTTTTGAAAATGATGGAATTTCATTTTACGAGAATTTTGCGCTAACTCGTCCGCTGGAGTTAAAACTTCCGGCTGGCGAGATTTTGGCGATTAATTTTGTTGATGTGGAAAAAGAAATTTATCAGCCAAGTATTTGGCGGATCTTTTTCTTAAAGGAGTTAGCTTTTGGTCGACCAAAAAATTGGAATCAAGATTCTTGCCGAGTTGAGGTTGAGATGAATGATGGAAGTTTGTATTATTTTATGATTAAAGAGATTTCTGCAATAAACGTTCGAACAAGAGTTAATCGGCTTGTTTCGGGTTATTTTTAATAAAATACTTGACATAAGAATTATTTTGTGGTAAAATACAATCAGATTTGAATAAAATCAAAATAAAATTTAAAAACAAAAATAATAAAAAGGAGAAAAATGAGTTCAGCTGCAGAAATCTTGGTTGTATTTCTTTCGGTAGCTCTTGCAATTTTCATTACACTTGGAATTATCACTTTTGTATTGGTAATTCGCGTAACTCGCCAGATTGGTGATGTGGCTGAAAAAATGCAAAATATCACAGCAAGTATTGATGGAATTGCGCAGAATGTCGCTCAGGTGACTTCACCGATAATTATCGGAAAAACAATTTTTGACATTTTTAATAAATTTAAAACTAAAAAGGAGAAAAAATAATGAGTAAAAAGTTTGGATTAGGTTTGGCGCTTGGTGCTTTGGTTGGTGCAGTTGCTGGAGTCTTAACTGCTCCCAAAAGTGGCGAAGAAACTCGAAAAGAGTTAAAAGAGAAAGCAAAAAAAGTTGCTGATGTCGCTGCCGAGAAAGCTGACGAAGTTGCTAAAAATACCGAAGAAGTCGTAAAAGATGTAAAGCGTAATGTTGGTGAGTTTGCGAACGAGGCAAAAGTTCAAACCGAAGCTAAGGTTGAAGAAGTTAAAATCGAGGCTGGAAAAATTCAAAAACGCGCACTAAATACTATTGAAGGTGCTAAAAAAGGTTTCGAAAAGAAACTTTAAGAAAATAATAAAAAATCGCTCAATGAAAGAGCGATTTTTTATTTGGGTTAATCAACTAAAATAAAGCTGTTTTTACCTTTTTTCAGTAATCCTGATTGGGAAATTTTGATATCTTCTAGAACTTTAACTCCATTGAACGAGATTGAATTTGCGGCAATTAGCCTTTTTGCTTCACCTTTACTTTTCGAAAGTTTTAATTCAATTAATATCTCGGAGATGGTCTTATTTTTTGAAATTATAGGAATTTCGGTTTTAAGAATTTTAATTTCTTCTGGTTTTAGAGTTTCTAAATCTTTTCCACCAAAGAGGACTTCTGTTGCTGAAACAACATTGTTTGCAACTTCTTTGCCATGAACGATTTCAACAACATTTTTTGCAAGAGCTTTTTGAGCAATTCGTAAATGTTGATTCCCTGAATGTTGACGTTCAATATCTTCAATCTCATCTTTCGAAAGTGTTGTAAGAATTTTTAAATATTCAAAAACGCTCTGATCGTCAGAATTCAGTAAGAATTGATATAATTTGAATGGAGAAGTTTTTGAAGCGTCTAGCCAAAGTGCCCCACTTTCGGATTTTCCGAATTTTCGCCCTGTTGAGCGATTGATGAGAAGTGGTGCAGTCATTGCAAAAGCTTCAACACCTTCCTTTTTGCGAATTAAATTCACACCCGAAAGAAGGTTTCCCCATTGGTCGCTACCACCAATTTGAAGCGAAACATCTTTGTTTTTATGAAGGTACCAAAAATCATAACCTTGGAGAAGTGTATAGGTAAATTCGGCAAAACTCAAACCGCTACCATTGTCGATTCGGCTTTTAAAGAATTCGCGACTGGTCAAATCGGTCATACTGAAATTTTTGCCAATATCGCGCAAAAAAGGAATTAATTCAATTTTCGAAAGCCAGTCGGCATTATTTACGACTTCGAAATCTTGTCCAGCAAATAATTTTGAAACTTGCGCTTTGAGTGCTTCGGTATTTTGTGCAACTTTTTGAGCTGAAAGAAGATCGCGCTCTTCGGTGTCACGCATATCGCCTATCATTCCAGTTCCACCACCGACAAGTAAAACTACTTTATGTCCGTGATCAAGAAAACGTCGAACCATCATATAAACACTAAGATGCCCGATATGAAGACTGTCAGCAGAAGGGTCGGCACCAAGATAGATCGTGCGTTTTTCACCATCTAAGATTTCTGGATCTTGAAAAGTGGTTTGATTCCAAAAACCACGCCATTTTAACTCTTCTGATAATTTCATTTTTTCTCCTATTAATTATAAATATATATCTTATTTTAACATAAAAAAAGCATTTTTTCCAGACCGGCAGTTTTTGTAAAAAATCTTGAAAAGCATAAGCTATTGCGGTATAATTGAATGTGATATGGATAGAAGAAACAAACTTAGAAAAGAGAGTGGATCTGTAAAAAAACGGTCAGCTCCAAGAAAATCTGGTTCGGTTAAAAAGCAGAATAACCTTAGTTTATATACAAATTTAGCGCATAGGCGAAAAGAGAAGAAGGATTTGAAAGCGCGTGAGCGAGCTGAGTATCTTGCGAGTTTGCCTAAAAATCCGGTAAAGAGATTTTTTTATAAACTTCATCCGAAACGAATGCTAAAATACTGGTTTAGTAAGCAGGGTTTATTTATGGCACTAAAAATTACGGCAGGTTTAATTATTCTTGCCGGAATAACAATTGCGGCAGCTTTTGCGTATGTTTCGAAAGATTTAAATCAAGTTAAACCAGAAGAGCTTGCGAAAAGAGTTCAAACGACGGTTTCGAAATATTATGATCGAAATGGTGAGTTGTTATGGGAAGATAAGGGTTCAGGTGATTATAAATTAGTTGTTGAAAATTCTGAGATTTCAGATTACATTAAGAAGGCAACGGTGGCAATTGAAGATCGTGACTTTTATAAACATAAAGGTGTCGATTTGACTGCGATTGTGCGTGCTTTTGTGAATAACTTTAAGGGTGGAGCGACCCAAGGTGGCTCAACTTTAACCCAGCAGTTAATTAAGCAAGTTTATTTTTCGAATGAATCCAGTGAACGCGGGCTTAGCGGAATTCCGCGAAAAATTAAAGAGATGATTCTTGCAGTTCAGGTTGAACAGATGTATAATAAAGATCAGATTCTTTCGCTTTACTTGAATGAGTCACCATATGGTGGTCGCCGAAATGGTGTTGAATCTGGTGCTAGAACATATTTTGGCAAAAGTGCAAAAGATTTGACTTTAGCTGAGGCTGCATTGTTAGCTTCTATCCCAAACAACCCAGCTGTTTATAATCCTTATAATATTGACTATAATAAGAGCTTGATCGAGCGACAGCATAAAGTTTTAAACGATATGGTTTCTTGTGGTTTTATTACCGAAAAAGAGGCTAAAGAAGCTAAAGACTTTGATATTCTTTCAACAATTAAACCCGAAAGAGATCAATATGCAAACATTAAAGCGCCGCATTTTGTTCAAGAAGTTAAGAAAAAACTTGAACAGAAATTAGGCGTTAAGGTTGTTGGTGCTGGTGGTTTAACAATTAAAACAACCGTCGACTTGAAGGCTCAGGGAATTGCAGAGGCCGCAGTTAGTGCTGGTGCGCAAACTCTTTATATTGGCGGTGCTGATAATATTGCTATGACATCTGTTGATGTTGCAACAGGCCAAGTGATTGCTCAAGTTGGCTCGATTAATTATAATAAGCCAGGATATGGTCAAACTAATGCGGCAACCTCACCACTTGATCCGGGTTCAAGCATTAAGCCAGTGGTTGATTATGCTGCACTATTCAATAAAAAAGACACGGTTTATACTCCTGGAACAATCTTGAAAGATGAAAATATCGATGCACAATATTGTAACGGAACTTACGGATCTTGTCAGCTTCGAAATGCCTCAAAACAGTTTTATGGAAGTGTTCCAATTCGGTTTAGTCTTGGAAACTCGCTGAATATTGCAGCAGTTAAAGCTCTAAGTATTGTTGGTGTTGAAGATGGTGTAAATGTTGCTCAGCAGCTCGGAGATAAATCTTATTGTAAAAATAATAATGCAGGTCTTTCGGCTGCTATTGGTGGTGGGTGTTCAGTTCATCAAGATGAACACACGAATGCTTATGCTTCAATTGCTCGTGGTGGAGTTTATAAAGAATTAACATACTTTACAGAGGTTAAGAATTCTTCAAACCAAAAGATTTTTGAATGGAAAGATGAATCTAAACAGATTATTGATGCTCAAGCTGCATATGAATTGACAGATATTTTGTCAGACGCTAATGCTCGAACTACAACATTTGGTGGTCAAAGTAGGAGTTATGGATTCTCAGTTCCTGGTGTCTGGACGGCTTCGAAAACTGGAACAACTGATAATGGAAAAGGTGCTGCAAAAGATTCTTGGATGATGAGTTATTCTCCTGTTGTAGCGGCTGGAGTTTGGAGTGGAAATCATGATGGTCGAGCTTTGCGCTCAGCTGACAACAGTTCGGTTCGTCGAGTAATTAATGAATATATGAGTGGTGTCCATAAGCAGGTTTATGCTGCGAATGGAAAATGGAAAGCTGGTGATAAAATTGAAAAACCTGCTGGAATTCGAAATTGTACAATTAACGGTCGAAATGATATTTGCCCATCCTGGTGGGATAATAGTAAAACTGGTTCAGTAACAAAAGAAATTGAGTTTGATAGTGTTTCTAAGAAAAAGGCAACTCAATGTACTCCTGAATCGACACGTGTTAAATTAACAGTTTTCGAAACAACAGACCCAGTTTCTAAAAAGAAAACAATTACCGCTCCTGATGGTTATAATGTTAATGAGGATGATGACATTCATAAATGTTCTGACTCTCAACCATCTGTTTCTGGAGTTTCATATTTGCGACATTCGAACTCAAACACATATCGAATAAATGTAAACATTTCAAAAGGAAGTTTTGATATTAATTCGGTTGTAATTAAAGTTGATGGATCTACAATTAGTACTGCTCTTCCTTCCGGAAATACGATTTCAACAGATTACACATTTAGCAAGGCTGGTCAGAATATAACAGTTGAGGTTGGTGATTCTGGTGGATATAAGGTTTCGAAAAGTTACACTGGTCCTTCTTCAATAAATTCAGAAAATTCATCTTCAGTTTCAAGTTAAAATAAAACTACCCAATTAAGGGTAGTTTTATTATCGGCGATTTTGCATTGCGTTAATGATTGCTTGGATGAAGTCACCGATTCCACCAGGTATATTTACGAAAAAGTTGAGAATCCAGACGAGAAGGAGAATTAAAACGGTTGCGCCAATAACACTCCCGAATCCGAAAGAGATACCGCGAAAGAAGTTCACTTTATATATTGTCCAGCGGTTTGGGTAAATATCGTTAAAAACCTCTTCGAGAAGTGCAATTTGCGCTCCGCGTGTATTGTCATTGGAGATTTTTTTCTGAGCTTTTTTTAGAATTTTGTTCATTGATAAATATTTTAACATAAAATCTTTTAAAACGCAAGCTTTTTGATTTTAGAAGGAAAAAGTGATAAAATGGTTGTAAAAGGAGTTAAGAATGCGTGAAGAATTAGTAAAAGCTGAGGGTAAGATTTCGAAAAATGCTTTCGAAAATCTTGAAAAATGGCTCTTGAATGAAAAATATCAAAGTTTTCACAAAGAAATTTTGAGTTTTATTAATGATGAAAATTGGCAAGAATTGGAAGATTCGTTTTTTAAAGTTTTAGAATTTGGTACTGCAGGCAGAAGGGGTAAGGTTGGAGTTGGCTCAAATAGAATTAATTTGATAACAATCTCGGAAAGTGCGCAAGCTTTGGCTGATTATTTGAAAGAGTTGAAAATTAAAAATAGAAGTGTTGTAATTGGTTGGGATGTCCGAAATTCATCTTCTGAGCTTTCGAAAAGATGTGCTGAAATTTTAGCCGCAAATGATATTAAAGTATTTTATTTTGATTCTCCGCGATCAACTCCTGAACTTTCTTTTACTGTTCGAAATCTTAAAGCTTCGGCTGGAATTGTGATTTCAGCAAGTCACAATCCGCCAGAAGATAACGGGATTAAGATTTATTGGAATGATGGCGCTCAGGTTTCTTCTCCGTATGATAAAAATTTGATGAAAATTGCTCAAAATGTTGGCGATTTTACTATTGGTAATTTTTCTGATTTTGTAAAAAATGGAAATATTGAGATTTTGGGTGGAAAAAATGATCAAAATTATATAGATGCAAATTTAAAACTATCGCTTTCGAAAGAGCGAAACGTTAGGATTATTTTTTCACCAATTCATGGAACCGGAAGCACAAATTTGCTTAAAACGCTAAAAAATGTTGGATTTAAAAATATTGAATTAGTTGAAGAGCAGATGGAATTTGATGGTAGTTTCTCGACTTTGATCGACCAAAAACCAAATCCAGAAAATTTTTCAGCCAATAGAATGGCGATTTCAAGGTTAAAAAAATCGCAAGCCGATATTGCATTAACAACAGATCCGGATGCTGATCGAATTTGCGTGATGAGTCTTGAAAAAAATGGTGAAGTTCGAGTTTTTTCAGGAAATCAGACTGCGATTTTAATTGCAGATTATATTCTTTCGAAAAATCAAAAATTAAAGAATAAATACGCAGAGCTTTATTTTGGGCGAAGAGATTTTATCTGTAAAAGCTTTGTTACTACTGATATGTTGAATGTTCTTGCTGAAAAGTATGACGTGAAAATTTATGACGATTTGATGGTGGGGTTTAAATTTATCGGTAAAAAAATACTTCAAAAAGAAAGTTTGGGTGAGAAATTTTTGGCTGGATTTGAAGAAAGCCTAGGCGGTTTAGTTGGTAATCAAACTCGAGATAAAGATGCTGCAACGATTGGATTAATTATATCTGAATTAGCGGCGGAATTGAAGCTAAAAAATCAAACTTTAGGTGAAAAACTCGATCAAATTTATGCTAAAAATGGATATTTTGTTGAAAAAACCGAATCTGTCGAATTTGTGGGCGCTGAAGGTTTCGAAAAAATGCAAGAAATTATGCGAAAAATTCGAAGTGGAAATATTGATTTTGGAGCTTCAAAAATGCGAGATTTTCAAAATTTGATTGAAAAGGATTTTGTGAAAAATTCAATACAGAGTTTCGAAATGCTAGAAGGCGGAAATGCAGTCAGTTTTGAATTTGGTGAAAAAATGAAAAGAATTACGATTCGACCAAGCGGAACCGAACCAAAGATGAAAATTTATGCACAATGGCTTTTTAAAAAAGCCGAAGATCGAGTCGAAATTGAGCAAATTTTAGAAGAATTTAAGGAGAAAATTTTATGAGTGTGAAACGACTTTTTGAACAATTTGAACCCGAGAATTATCGGATTTGGGTTGAATTAGATAGGACAAAAGATGGGATATTCTCTACGACAACAGAGATTGTTGGAGTTTTAAAGAAAACTGATTCTATTACACTGCACGCCAAGGATTTAGAAATTCGCGAAATTATTTTTAATGATAAACGTCTGAAATTTGAGATTAACGGTGATGAATTGAAGATTTTTTCACCAAAAGAATCAAAGTTTGAGATTGGTAAAAAAATATCGTTTCGAATTTATGCTTCGGGTAAAATTACCCCCGCAATGCATGGACTTTACCCCTGTTATTATAACGAAAATGGTGAAAAAAAGGAACTTTTTGCAACACAATTTGAAAGTCATCACGCGCGCGAAGTTTTTCCGTGTATTGATGAGCCAGAAGCAAAAGCTACTTTTGAGCTGAATATTCGAACGCGAACAGATTGGACGGTTCTTGCTAATACAAAAATAAAAGAAGAAACCGAGGTTGGCGACTTTAAAACTCTAACTTTCGAAAAAACTCCAAAAATGAGTACGTATTTGTTGGCTTTTGTAGTGGGTGATCTTCAAAATAAGACTGCTTTCACTAAATCTGGTGTAGAAGTTTCAGTTTGGGCGACAAGAGCCCAAAAATCTGAATTGCTAGATTTTCCGCTTAATTTTGCGGTGCGTGTTTTGGAATTTTATGAAGAATATTTTGGGCAAAAATTTCCTCTTTCAAAATGTGATCATATTGCTTTGCCGGATTTTTCGAGTGGTGCGATGGAAAATTGGGGTTTGATAACTTATCGTGAAACAGCTTTGCTTGCGGGAGAAAAATCTTCGATATCTTCAAAAAAATATGTGGCGTTGGTGATTGCGCACGAACTTTCACATCAGTGGTTTGGGAATTTAGTTACGATGAAATGGTGGGATGAGCTTTGGCTGAATGAATCTTTTGCGACAATGATGGAATACCTTGCGACTGATGTTTTAGAGCCAGAATGGAAAATATGGGAAGAATTTGCCGTAAATGAGGCGATAGTTAGTTTGCGACGAGATGCGATTGATGGCGTTCAATCTGTTCATGTTCCAGTTCATCATCCAGATGAAATTGGCACAATTTTTGATGGTGCGATAGTTTATGCTAAGGGTGCGCGATTAATGAATATGCTTCGAAAATATGTTGGTGATGAGGCTTTTCGAAAAGGTTTGCAGAAATATTTTGAAAAATTCAAATATCAAAATACAATTGGGCAAAATTTATGGGATTGTTTGAGTGAAGCATCTGGCAAAAACATCGCTGATTTTATGAATCCGTGGATTCTTCGAAGTGGCTATCCGAGCGTTTTGGTTGAGGATTTGGGTGATAAGTCAAAACTTTCGCAAAAGCAATTTTTTATAGGTGAGGGAAAAAATTCTGGAAAAAAATGGCCAATTTTACTTGGATCGAATCAAAAGAATTTGCCTGAAATTATGGATTGTGAAGAATTTGAATTTGAAAAAGATCCGAATTTCATACAATTAAATAAAGAAAATGTTGCGCATTTTATTTCTAATTATGATGAAAAATTATTCAAAAAGCTTTTGGAAAAAGTTCGAAATGGCGAATTAGATACAGTTTCGAGGCTTCAAATTTTACAAGAGCGATCATTATTATCTCGTGGTGGTGAAGTTTCGAGTGTTGATCTTTTGAAAACACTTCAAAATTATGAAAATGAGCATTCTTTGAATGTTTGGGATATGATTAGTGTTTTGATTGGCGAATTAAAAATTTTTATTGATGAACAGTCGGAAGTTTCAAAAAAAATGAAGAAATTTGTTGAGAATTTGGCAAAAAGTGAATTCAAAAAACTCGGATTTTCAAAAAAAAGTGGCGAGAGTGAAGATGACACACAAAAGCGCAGTTCAATTTTAGCGCATATGATTTATGCTGAAAATAAAGAGGCAATTAGTGGCGCATTAAATATTTTTAATAATTCAAAAAATCCAGAAGATATCGATTCTGAAATTCGAAGCTTAATTCTGACGGCTAAAATTCGTTTCGAAGAATCACCAGAATTAATCCAGAAAATGTTTGAAGATTATAAAAATACTTCAAATGTCGATTATCGAGACGATATTATGGTTGCCCTGACTTCAACACAAAATCTCGAAACTGGTAAAAAATTACTTGAAAAAATGCTTGAAGGTGATACGATTCGTACGCAGGATGTTTTGAGCTGGTATATTCATTTACTTCGAAATTCAAAAACTCGTGAACTAACTTGGCAGTGGTTGCGAGAAAATTGGAGTATAATTGAAGAGAGGTTTAATGGAGATAAGAGTTATAATGATTTTCCACGATATTCGGGTGTTATTTTAAGAACTAAAAAATCGCTTCGTGAATTTAAGGAATTTTTCGAACCGCTTAAAAATGACCCAAGTTTAACTCGCGCAATCGAGATGGGTGAAAGGGAAATTTCTGGGCGAATTGAATTAATTGCGCGTGATAAAAAAGTAATTGAAGATTTCTTGATGAAAAGCTAAGCAAAAAACCGACCAATTATCGGTCGGTTTTTATTTGGTTTGTTAGAAAAAATCTTTCAAAATTCATCATATTTTCTGGCGTGATGTCTTCCGGGTTTTTATCTATTATTGCATTTAGATTTTTGTAAATTTCATCTTGATTCAGGTCTGTACCAATTAGAATAAGCTCTGTTTTTGGTTCTTGGTTTTTCCATTCTTCGGCTAAAATTTCAACTGTTTTACCAACAATTTGAACTATAAATTTTTGTTCGTATCCTTTCATTCCAAAATAGCAAATCCCTTTCATTCGAAAAAGATTTTCCGGCAAATAATCAAGAAAATTGATAAAATTCGTAGGGTTTAACGCTTTTTCGGTTTCGAAAGATAAAGAATTAAATCTATTATGAATGTGGTTTTTGTGATCGTGGGAATGATTCTCTTCGATTTTGGGCTGTTTATCTTTCGAATTTTCTTCCCAAGAAAAGACTAATTTTGGGTCGATTTGTGAATTTTGGCTTTCGATTATTGGCGATTGAGGGTTTAACTCTCGAATGAATTTTCGAATTCGCTGAATTTGATTTTTCGAAACAAGGTCGGTTTTATTTAAAACAATGATATCGCTCGACTTGAGGCATTTTTTGAAATGAGTTGGAAAATCTTGATTTGATTTTTCGAAATTCCGAGCATCGATGATATAAATATTTCCGCCAAAATAGGAATATTGATTGCCTGTGTAGCGTAAAGTTTTGAGTAAATCATAAGGTTCGGCAATTCCACTAGCTTCGATTATGATTGCATCGAGCTTCGAATTTTTATTCGCGAGTTTTTTGAGCGGCTCGCTGAGACCGTTATCACCAACCATACAGCAAATACAACCGTTACTGAGTTCGATTTTTTGCTCTTTAAGGTTTCCCGAAATTAATTGACTATCAATATTTATTTTTCCAAAATCATTCACGATTGCGCCAATTTTTAGATTTGAGCTTGATTTTAAAAGGTGATTTAAAAGAGTTGTTTTACCTGAACCTAAAAATCCAGAAATCATAATTACTGGGATTTTTTTCTTTTTTTCGGTTTTTTCTTGAATTTCAGTTTTCGAAAAATCATCAAAAATATCTTTTGAAAATTTAGGTAAATCAAAAATCTCGTTATTCATACAACCAGTTTAGCAAATTTCGAAAATCTCCGCAATCTTGCTGAAAATGTAAAAATATGTTATAATTTGAAAAGTTGCATTTGCAAAGAAAATTTAGAAAGAGGTGAAATCTATGAAGATTTCGGAAATTGTAATGTTGGACAGTTTGATTACTGGCAAGAGTGAAGAAGTGAAATTTAATACGCGTGAAGTTAATGTAAAGAGTTTGCTTTCGAAAGATGGTTTTATTGAACGGAGGATTAATAATAACTTCCAAATGCTATTGTGGTTTCTCTTTGTTATCAATCTTGCGGCATGCGTTTTGGCAGCTTTGGAGTTTGTTGAAAAAAGATACGCTTCAGTTTCAATGATGCTTTTTGATACATTTATTATCAGTGAATTAATAATTGTGCTTAGAATTTTAAAAGCATACTATAGTGAAGGGTACATAAAAAGAAATAAGCAAAATTGGGTATTTGCGCAGAATCATTGGTTCTGGTTTGTAGAAAAGCATCAAAATGATTTTTCAAATAAAATTACGGATAAGCAGTTTCTAGAGAAGTCGTTTTTTGAAATGAATAAAACGGTGCTTAAATTTTATCTAACGAATGTTATTGTGGTGAGTTTTTGCTTGCTTGTGATTGTTTTAGTTATTGTAGCAAATAAACCTGATATTGTAGCTGTTAGTATTTTATTGTCGATTACTTCAGTTTCAAGTTTGTATCTTTTTGTAGTTCGTCGATATATTCTTAAAAAAGCGAATTCGATGTTTGACGCGAGAGTTGGATATGATTTGGAGATTAATGATGAGGGTGAAAATCGTTCGGAAGTAATTTTTCTTGAATTTAGCTTAAACGTTAAATATCTGATTGAAGAGTAAAATAAATCTTTGAAAACCCTACTAAAAGATTGATTTATGGATAATATTTCCGATTTTTGGTCGATTCTCACTAAATAAACCTCGCAATTGCGGGGTTTTACTTTTTTCAAGAAAAAATGTATAATGTTTATTAGCTCGCAAATTGCGAAGAACTTTTAGAAAGAGGTGTTTTTATGAAAAAAACTGAAAAATACTTTAGTCGGAGAGTTCCAGTTTTCGAAAGTGTCGAGGAGCTGGAAATGTCATTGAAAGAATCGCAAAAGGTGATTTTTAGGATTTTTATAGTTTTTGCAGTAATTGTGTCAATTTTAATTCAGGTCTTAATTGAAATGATTTATGGCTGGGGTGGAACAAGTCGATCAATTATTATGATAATGGTTCGATTTTTTATTCTTTTGCCCTGTATTAGAAATGAAATAAATATTGTTTCTCCAAGTATTGACAATACAGTTGCAATAATTTTTATGAGAAATGTTAAGGAAAATCGCCAAAAATTCATAATTTATCCAAAAGGGCGTTTGCCAGCGATTACTATTCTTGATGTTAAGATTGATGAGCTTCGATATTTTAAAAGCTTTTGGGATTATAAAAATCATGAAATGAAGGATGTTAGTGCTTCGTCTTCTGCAAAAAAGCGGAGTATTCAATTTTTATTGGATCGAGCTGGTTGGCAAAAAGAAGAAATAATTCGAGGAATGAATTTAAAGCTTGACAGAGCGTTTATCTACTTGGTTATGTTATTAGTGACTATTGGAGCGCTGCATGTAAGTCTGTTTTTGACTATAATGGTTTCATTTATACCTGTTTTTATTGGACTTAATCGGGTTAACCATTATGATGAATTGAATGAAAAATGGTCATTGGAACCTGATTGTGAGATAATTAAAAGTTCTTTGAAAAATGGAGAAGCTGTTATTTATGGGAAGGTCCGGCGCGAATATTGGGATATTATGATTTTTTCGAAAACTCGTAGCACGATGATTCTTTCATTTGAAGAAAAAGTTAAAATTGAAAATAATAGTTTTTCAGTTCAAATTATGGGTGAGGAGCAAAAAATCTCTTTTGATTAAATTTTAAACTCTTGTGAAACGCAAGGGTTTTTTATTGACAAAAAAATAAAAAAGTGTATAATATAGAATATCTTTACATTTTGGAGGTTAAAAAAATGTCGAAAGAAGTTCTTTATAAAAAGAAAAGTGGAGAAGGTGTTTGTAGCGAAGCTGAGACTAAGGGGGCTTTAGAATTTGCGGTTTTGGATGTTCTTCAGACAATTAGCTCTTGCTCTTATAATCGTTTTTGCCAGGCACTATCTTTTGCAGATAAAATAGTTGAGCTTGGAAATTTTTTAAAGGATGATGAAAGCTATCAAAAAAATAGAAAAATTTTGGATTTTTTGAAGAAATTCAATATAATTTTTAAAGATGGTGTGGATGAGTCACTTTTGAGTTTTTCTGAAAAAGGAGCAGTTGCAGCCGCAGGAAATATGCAAAGATTAATTAATCTGGAGGAAAATCTTGGCTTCGAAGAGTCTATGATAATTTTGGAGGCTTTCCGAAGGATGTTATATAAAATTCAGATTGATTATCAATTCGGTAAGTATTCAAGCCAATACTATAGAGATCTTTTATTTAGTATTGATCGTGCGATAGTTAATATCTATACTGCTGAGATGGCGATCTGTAGAAAATATGATGTTTTCGAAGAAGACTTTTTGCGTATTATTTCGAGAGATTTCAATGATAGCGATACTCGTTTTAATGAGATTATGACTTGTTGTGGCGAAGATATTCGCTACGGTATGTCTCGAATTTTGCGACGAAAACGAAAAATCACAAAACTTACAGCCGATCAAAAAGAGAATCTTTATCGAGCTTATGTTTTTCTAAACGGTTTGGGATTCAGATTTTCTGTGATTGAAAGATTTCGACTCTCACTTTTCTTGGTTTAATTTTTGAGCCTTCGGGCTCTTTTTAATTTGACTTTTTTTGTGAAATTTGGTAAGATATAAATACTAAAATATTACTTGTTCGAAACATACCGACCTTAAAAATAGTTTTCGAACGCTTTAAATTAAGGAGAAAAATGACTGATAATTTTAACGAGAAGCAGGCTCGAAAGCGCGCTAATCTGCAAAAAAAAGCACAAGATTTACAGAAAAATCGTGCAAAATATGTAGGAAATAATAAGAAAGAAAATGCCGAGCGAACTGCAAAAATTGCACAAAAGGCAAAAAACTTTTCGAAACAAACTCGTTCGCAAAAAACTGATGCAAAAAAGGTGAGTTTACCAACAACGACACGACGAGGTGCGGTTGTGCGTGCACAACGAATGATTTCAAATGATATCAATATGCGCGCAACTCAGCATATTGTAAATATTCCGGTGAATAAGTCGCTTTTTAACGGTTTTAATGGCGAACAATTAACAGCTTCAACGTTAAAAAAACTTCGTCCAGAAAAAGATAGTGTGCGAGTGATTCCTCTTGGTGGTTTGGGTGAATTTGGAATTGGTAAAAATATGTTCGCGATTGAATATATGAACGAAATTCTCGTGATTGATATGGGCTCAATTTTTCCGAATGAAGATTATCCGGGTGTGAACTTTATGACTCCGGATATCACGTATTTGAAGGATAATATACATAAAGTTAAGGCTATTGCGTTTACGCACGCTCACCTTGATCATATCGGTGCAGTTCGTCAACTTTTGCCAGAATTTGGAAATAATATCCCAATTTATGCAACTGATTTTACGATTGGCATGATTAAGCGCCAAATGGAAGAGGCTGTTGTTGAAGTTTCGCCAAATTATCAAATTATTGATCCGTTTAAGCATGAGCAGATTAGAATTTCAGAGCATATGACGCTTGAATTCGTGCATGTTCTTCACTCGATTCCGGGATGTGTAGCGATGGTTGTTCGTACGCCAAATGGAAACATTGTACATATGGGTGACTGGCGTTTCGAAAATGATCCAGTTGATACTCAATTCGATCTTCCACGTCTTGCTGAGATTGCGCAGAAAGAAGGTGTTCATTTATTGATGAACGAAAGTACGAATATTGATACGCCAGGAACTCACCCACATAGTGAATATTCGATCGGCGAAAGTGTCGGCGAGGTTATGACAGCATATCCGCACGCGCGTTTGATTTTTTCGTGTTTTTCAAGCCAGATTTATCGATTACAATTGATTCTTGATGAAGCAGTAAAACATGATCGAAAAGTTGCGTTTGCTGGATTTTCGATGATTAATGCTATTGAGATTGCACTTCGGAGTCGAAAAATTAAAGTTCCGAAAGATGTGATCGTTAAGATGGAAGATATCGTAAAGCTTGACGATTCGAAAGTTACGATTGTCTGCACGGGCTCGCAAGGTGAGTTGAATGCGGTTTTGAACCGAATGGCAACTGGTGCGCACCGGTTTGTTAAAATTAAAGCAACTGATGTTGTAGTGTTTTCATCAAGTCCGATTCCTGGAAATGAGCCACGCGTTGCTTCAACGGTTGATGGACTTTTGCGTGAAGGCGCGGGTGTGATTCAGCATGGTCGGGGACATTATCATGGAATTGGACCTCTTCACCTTTCAGGACATGCATATTACGACGACCATGTTCGATTGGTTGAAACGATTCGTCCAAAGAATTATCTTCCAGTTCATGGTGAGTTTTATATGCTTCAACATAATGCTGAAATGGCTCAAAAAGTCCTTGGTTTGAAGCGGGATGAAATCCTTGTTGCTGATAGTGGCGATATTATAGAGCTTACAAAGGAACGAAAGATTAAAAAAGGTGGTCGTGTTCATGTTGGTTCGATTCTTTATGATAATACAGGAAATACTGTTCATGACGCAGTTGTGAAAGATCGCCTACATATTTCAACTGAAGGAATCTTTATTATCGTATTAACTATAAGCAAGAAAACAGGTCGGTTATTGAAGACTCCAGATGTAATTTCTCGCGGATTTGTATATCTTAAAGATAGTGAAGAGTTGATCGGTAAGATTCGGCACTATTTGCGAATTAAAACTGATCGTGAAGTTGAAAGAAAGGTTGAAATATCAGATATAAAGCAAGAAATTAAAGACGATATTTCACACTTACTTTTTGATAGCACTGGTCATACACCGATTGTTATTCCGGTAGTAAATAAAGTTTAATCTGTTTCGAAAATCGCTCAAATCTGGGCGATTTTTCATTGACATAAGCTCTTTAGTGTGGTAATATCTATTTAAGCTTGTGTTAATTCACTAAATCTTCATAAAAAATATAAAGATAAAAGGTGAATAAATTGAAGAAGTTCTTTTCTAAAACGATCGTTGGTATTTCTCTAATTCTAGGGATTTTTGTAGGTTTTGTAGCTTTTGGGTCTTCGGATGTTAAAGCTGATACACGCTCTATTTCGTTTGTTCTTGGGGATAGTCTTTCAGAAGGAAACCCAGTTGAAGCATCGCGTATTGTAGTGGCTGGCGGAACGGATAGTGTTAATGGTAGAAATCAATCCGTACCGTATCAAAAAGCAAGGTCTTTTATAGTTCAAACCGGCAGAAGATATCAGACTGTTACTGTTTCTTGGAAACAATGGGGCTGGCTTCCGAGAAGGATGGAGAATAGCTATTCTGTCTACGTGCCTCACGGAGCTAGAAATGTAAAAAATAAAGAGTTAACACAAGCTCTTTTCTATAAGGAGTGATCATGAAAAAGAATGAAAAAACTAAAATGAAATTTTTCTCCCACCGTGATTGGTATATTCTACACTTTATTTTAACTATAATTATTGGAATCATCTCTGTAATAAACTTGGTATTTGTGTGGTTTTTTTATAATAATTATATTGAAAATTTCGATCACCAAAACGATATTATTTTTAATAAGCACGGAGAAATTGAATCTTTGAAAAATCGAATTAAACAGCTGGAAAATAGGTAGTTTTATATTTTGAAAATCGCTCAAATTTGGGCGATTTTTTATTGACATAAGTATTTTTTTTTTTTTTTTGAGTAAAATTAAAATATGAAAAATTTAAGTAAATCAAACAAAGATATTAAAAATAACATTATTCTTGTAATTATTTGTGTTAACTTTTTAGCAACTCTATTTTTAAGCTATATAATCTGGCGTAACTCAATTCAACTATTTAAATTAAATCAAACGGTTATAGATACTAATTTATATCAAAGTAATGAAATTAATTGTATTAAAGGTTTGAAAGTTTGTGACAAAAATTTTATGAAAACTGGAAGAGAGATAAATCTTTCTGAAAATTGAAAATGATAGCAAAAAATGCTAAAATTATATAATGAATCTAAATTCTTCATTAGAGCTTGTTAAAGGTGTCGGCGAGAAAACATTTGAAAAATTCGAAAATGCTAATTTGCGAACTATTGGTGATATTCTGGAGTTTTTTCCTCGAAAATATGAAGATTTCGCAAGCTTAACTGATTTGAGTGAAATTAAGCCGGGGAAGGTTTTGTTTAAAGCGCGCGTTGAGAAAATTTCGATGCGTCGGGTTCGTCGCGGAATGACGATAACTGAGGCGATTCTAACTGACGGAAAAGAGAAAATAAAAGCGATTTGGTTTAATCAGCCGTATCGCGTAAAGCAGCTTCAAGATGAAGAGGATTTTTTCTTTTCAGGAAAATTTGAGTTTAATTATAATCGATATCAAATCACCAATCCTAGTGTGATGAAGCGCGAAGAATTGCCAAAAAATCAAAATTTCTCGGGAGAAGATGGCGAAATTGTGCCAATTTATCGTCAGAAAAATGGCTTGAAAACAGAAGTTATTCGTAAAACTTTGTCAGAATTAAAACCTTTGATGCGGATTTTGCCTGAAACTTTGCCGGAAATTGTCGTTCGAAAAGAGAAGATGATTTCGCGCGCGCAGGCGATCGAGTGGGTTCATTTTCCACAAACTGCTAAGCAGTTTGATTTAGCTCTTGATCGATTGGCTTTTGAAGAGATTTTTGAGTTAATTTTGGCTTCAAGATTGAATAAGATTGAAAATGAACAGTTGAAAAGTTATAAAATTGAGCCAAAGATTCGAGATATTAAGAATTTTGTCGAGAAGTTACCGTTTGAATTAACACCTTCGCAACGCTTTGCTTCTTGGGAGATTATGCAAAATATGGTACAAAACCAACCTATGAATAGACTTTTGCAAGGTGATGTTGGTTCAGGAAAAACTACCGTGGCTGCAATTTCAGCTTTAAATGCTGTAAAAAATGGATATCAAGTTGCGGTTTTTGCACCAACTGAAATTTTAGCTCAACAGCTTGCGGATAATTTTTTGAAAACTTTGTCGTGGGCGGATATTTCGGTTGGATTTATTTCAGGGAAAGTGAAAGGGAGCGCACGAAAAATACTTTACGAAAACTTAAAAAAAGGCAATTTGGATATTTTGGTTGGGACGAGTGCGATAATTCAAGAAAAAGTTGAATTTTTGAATCTTGGCTTGGTTATTATTGATGAGCAGCATCGTTTTGGTGTGGCTCAACGGCAAAAAATTCTTGAAAAATCGCATCAAAAAATGCCGCACTTACTAGCAATGACTGCGACGCCAATTCCGCGATCTTTACAACTTACACTTTTTGGAGATTTGAGTGTTTCGACTTTGAAAGAAAAACCAAAAGGTCGAAAACCGGTTCAGACCGAGATTATTTCGCCAGCTTCTCGTGCGCCAATGAATTCTAAAATTAAAACTGAAATTTCAAATGGTTGGCAAGCTTTTGTGATTGTTCCTGCAATTTCAGAGAGTTCGAATGATGAAATTAAAAGTGTTGAAACTGAATTTAAGCGATTGAGACGCGATTTTAAAGAATTTCGAATTTTACAACTTCACGGCAAAATGAAGCCTGAAGAAAAAGAGCAAGTTATGGCGGATTTTTTGGCGAAAAAAGCTGATATTTTGCTTTCAACAACTGTGATTGAGGTTGGTGTGGATATACCGAATGCGAGTGTGATTGTGATTGAAAATGCGGATCGTTTCGGATTAAGCCAGCTTCATCAGCTTCGTGGTCGCGTTGGTCGTGGTGGTGGAAATGCGTTTTGCTATCTTGTAATGAGTTCGAATGCAAAACCACCGCAAAGGCTTCAAGAGATTTCGAAAACAGACGATGGTTTTGTTTTGGCTGAAAAAGATTTGGAGCTTCGCGGGGCTGGTGAAATTTATGGTAAGGCGCAAAGTGGAGAAATTAATCTGGAATTTGCAAGTATTGGTGATACAAAAATGATTTCGCGTGCGCAATTGGCAGTTGATTTTTTGTTTAAAAATCAAAAAGAATGGCAAGAGTATTTAAGTAGAAAGCCAAGATCATTCGAAAAATATCAAAGATTGACTTTATTAAATTAAAATCTTGACGAAAAAAATAAAGTATGTTAAAATTGAAAAGTAGTCGGCCAGCAGGTCGGCATTTTTCATAAAAGAAATTATTTGAAAGGATAAAATGGAAGATTTGAATATTAAACAGATGATGTTAGCAGCAAAAACTATTGCGGCTGAAAAAAACTTGCCAGAAGAAAAAGTTTTGGAAGTAATAGAAATGGCGATTGCGGCAGCTTGGCGTCGTGAAAATGGAAATCGTGATCAAAATGTTCGCGCAGAACTTAACACCGAAACTGGAGAAGCGGAAGTTTTTGTTCAATATGAAGTTGTTGATGGTGAAGAAGCTTATAATATTAATAACGAGATTTCACTTGAAGATGCAAAAAAGTTTGATTCGAATACTGAAATTGGCGAAATTGTTGAAGAGAAGTTCCCAGTTGAAACTTTTGGTCGTGTTGCGGCTCAAACTGCAAAACAAGTTGTTCTTCAGCGACTTCGCGAGGCTGAGCGAGAAATTATTCTTGAAGAATTTGAAGATAAAGTTGGCACAATTGTAAGCGGTTCGGTTTCAAAAATTGATCAGCGATTCGTTCGAATTGATCTTGGAAAAGCGAGTGGAATTATGCCTCTTCGCGAACAAATTAACGGTGAATATTTCAGTGTTGGTCAGCGAATTAAAGTTTTAATTAAAGAAATTGAACGTGAAGGTCGCGCACCGGAGTTAATTCTTTCACGTTCGGATGCTAAATTTGTTGAGATTTTGTTCGAACAGGAAGTACCAGAACTCGAAACTGGAATGGTTGAAATTGTAGCTATTGCTCGCGAAGCTGGACGCCGCACAAAAATGGCCGTTCGTTCAGTGATGAATGGTGTTGATCCAGTTGGAACTTTTGTCGGTAGTCGTGGAGTTCGTGTCCAATCTGTAATGAATGAAATAGGTGAACGCGAAAAAATTGATATTGTAACTTGGAGTGAAAATCCGAGCGAATTTATTCGTGAAGCTTTAAATCCAGCAGAAGTTATTGAGGTTCAGATCAAGGAAACTACTGAAAACGAACGCAAACGAGCAACTGTACTTGTAAGCGAAGATCAGCAAAGTGTTGCTATTGGGCGAGCTGGGCAGAATGTACGTCTTGCGAGCCGATTGACAGGTTATGAACTTGATATTGAACTTGCGAAAGCTGTTGATAAGAAACCTCGCGGAAATGTTGAAGATGGACTTTTTAATGCTTTAAGCGAAGCGACAGAAAGTGAAGTTGTTAAAAATCTTGATGGTGATGAGAGCGATCGAGAAAAGTTCGGTGGAGAAGAGCAATAAAATTTTGAAAGCTGGCGGAATTTGACCGCTGGCTTTTTATATGATATAATTAGGATATTAGCTGTAGATAGCTAGGCACTTAAAAAAGGAGGGCATTTCTATGTCAAATAAAATTGAAAATATGAAGATTGTAATCCCTGCGGCCGGAAATGGAACGCGTGGATATCCAGCAACTACGGCTTTTTCGAAAGAGCTGATTCCACTCCCATTTGATGGTTTTTTGCAAAATATCATCTGTATTCAGATTGAAAAGTTGTTAGAGATTGGTGTTTTGGCGGAAAATATCGCGATTGTAATTAGTCCTGAAAAAAATGATATTCGGCAGGTTTTTGAGATTAAACAAGAACTTGCGGATTCGCTTCGAAAAAAAGGAAAAGCTAAATTTGCTGAAAAAATTGAGCAGGTTGGGATTCTTTCACCAAAGAATTTCATTTTGCAAAATTGCATGGCTTATGGAAATCAAGCGCCTCTTTCAACACCGGAAGTTATTAATTTTATAGGTAAAAATGATTTTTGGTATGTTTTACCGGATGATATTTTTGCGATTAAAAATGGTAAAAAGAACGAATTTTTACAGATGTTCGAAGCTTATCAGAAGTTTAGTGGAAGTGTTATGGCTGCAAAGGAAGTTCTTAATGATGCTGAATTTGATAAATATGGTATTGTAGCAGGCTTAATTGTGGCGCGCGAAAAAGGTTCTAACGGGAATTTGATCGTTGATGTTGAGAGGATCGACGAAAAACCAGGTGTTGAAAATGCGAAAAGTAATCTTGCAAGCGTTTGTGCATGGATTTTTAAGAACAACTATCTTGAATCATTAGTATGGAATTTGGCTGAATGGCAAAAAAATCCCAATGGTGAATTAATGCTCCAATCTGCAATTCAACACTCTATTGACAATGGTGAAAAATTCTACGCTGTTCAAATTAGAGATGGCTGGTATTGTGATAGTGGGAATAATTTTGATTATTCGTTATCTGTTCCGGCGATGATGTTGGCGCAAGATAAGTCTGGCGAATATCTTGAAGAACTTCGTCGGATTATGAAGTTTTTTGAAAAATAACCTCTAAAAAAGCACTCATATGAGTGCTTTTAAAATTGTTTAAATTCCTTCGTGTTGAAGTAGCCAACTTTTGCGGTTTTGACCACCGTTATATCCGCCAAAATCCATATCTTTAGTTAAAATTCGATGACAAGGAATAATGATTGAAAGCTTATTTACATTTAGGGCATTTCCAACGGCGCGTATTGCATTAGGGTTTTCGATTTTTTCGGCAATTTCAGAATAAGTTGAAGTTGCACCTGCGGGAATATTTCGAAGTTCTTCCCAAACTTGTTTTTGGAAATCAGTCCCCACGAGTTCGATTGGTGTTCGAAAACTTGCAAAAGGATGTTTAAAATAATCTTCAAGCTCTACGCGAATTTGTTTTATTGGTAGATTTTCACCCTCGACAATTTCTTCGGTTTCAAAAAAATCTTTAATTTGAGCTAAATCTTTTTCGAAATTTTCATTATCTTGAAATTCCAAAAAAACCAGAGCATCTTCGTGTGCAATTGCTGTCATTTCGCCGAGAGGCGTTTGAATTTTAGAAAATTTTAGTTCATGCATTTTAATATAATAATTATACAAAATAAGTTTAAAAAAGTCAAATAAAAGTTTAAAATTTAGCACTCTTATTGCACGAGTGCTAAATATGTGATAAAATATAAATATGATACCGGAAGATTTTCAAGAAATTATTTCGCGAATGAGTGAGGATTCGCAAAAAAGCCTTGAACGGGCAGATTTTTTCTCGCAGGAATTTAAAACTGGCTATATTGGAATTGAACATATTTTGTTAGGGATTTTGGAAAATCATGAATCTTCAGCGTCGATTTTGGCATATGAATATAATTTGAAATTTGATGATTTGTATGATTTTTATGCCGAAAATCCGCCAATTCGCCAAGATTCGTCGGAGTTATCTGATCCCGATATGCGAGCTTTAACAGATCGGGCATTTTTCTCGATCAAGCTGGCTGGAATGATTTCGAAAGATAGCGAACAAATAGGAACTAAAAATTTATTGTTTGCAATTTTAAAACAGAGAGATCTTAAATTTCAGGTTGCTATTCGAAAAATTGGAGCCGATATTGAAGGTTTAAACGGTGCTTTGGATGAAGTTTTTTCGAATGAAGAAATTCAAAAAGAGATTGAAGAAAATCGTAAAAAACGATCTTTTGGAAGATATAAAGAAACTACATCAGGTCGAGATATGGCGCTTTTGAGAAAATTTGCCGAAGATTTAACTGAAAAAGCAAAAAATAATGAACTCGATCCCGTTATTGGGCGTGAAGTTGAAGTTCAGCGTTTGATTACAATTTTATTGAGGCGAACTAAATCGAACCCAGTTTTGATTGGTGATGCAGGTGTTGGAAAAACTGCCGTGGTTGAACTTCTTGCCCAAAAAATTGCAAAAGAAGAGGTTCCAGCACAACTAACTGGAAAAAAGATTTTTGAAATTGATTTGGCTGGAATGCTTGCTGGCACGAAATTTCGAGGTCAGTTTGAGGAGCGGTTGAAAAATGTGATAAAAGCTCTCGAAAAACATCAAAATATCATTGCATTTATTGATGAAATTCACCTTTTGGCAGGAACTGGTTCTGCGGAAGGTGCGATGGATGCGGCTAATATTCTAAAACCAGCACTTGCTCGCGGAAGGATTAAGTTAATTGGTGCAACGACTTTCGAAGAATTTAAAAAGACGATTGAGAAAGATTCTGCATTAAATCGTCGTTTTCAATCTGTTAAGGTTGATGAGCCGAGCGTAAAGGAAACTGTTGAGATTTTGAAGGGGTTGCGCGAAAGTTATGAAAAATATCATGGAATTGAAGTCTCTGATGAGGTTTTGGGTGAAATTGCCGATATGAGCGCGCGGTATATTTTTGACCGACGAATGCCGGATAAAGCAATTGATATTTTGGATGAGGCAGGTGCTATTTTGGCTAGTGAGAAATCTGTGAAACCGAATAAAATTTTGGGAATTTCGAACGAGATTGAAAAATTAGGCGAAAAACAACTTCGAGCAGCTGAAAGTGAAGATTTTGAAGGTGCGGCTTTATATAAAACACGGATTTCGCAGCTTCGAAAAAAACTTGCCGAAGAAGAATTGAAATTGGGGAAAACTAAGAAGATGGTTTTAACCAGCAATTATGTGGCGCGAGCAATTTCACTAAAAACTAATATTCCAGCGCAAAAAATAACAAAAAGCCAAGCAAAATCATTACAGAATCTTGAAAAAAATCTTTCAAAAAAAATCATTGGTCAAAGCGAGGCTATTGAGAAAATTTCGAAAGCAATTCGGCGCAATAAATCTGGAATTTCAGATGAAAATCGCCCAATTGGCTCATTCATTTTTCTTGGTCCAACTGGTGTTGGAAAAACAGAACTTTCTCGGCAACTTGCAAATGAGGTTTTTGGCGGTTTGAAATCTTTAATTAAAATTGATATGAGTGAATTTGGCGAAAAACATAAAACTTCGCAGCTTTTGGGTGCGCCGGCTGGTTATGTTGGCTATGGTGAAGGTGGAACTTTGACCGAAAAAGTTCGTCGCCAGCCTTATGCGGTTGTGCTTTTTGACGAAATTGAAAAGGCTCATCCCGATACTTTCAATTTGCTTTTACAGCTTTTGGAAGATGGAGAATTAACGGATTCAGAAGGGCGAAAAGTTTCGTTCAAAAATACGGTTGTTATTTTAACAAGCAATCTTGGTGCGAGCGAGATGATGAGCGAAAAAACGCTTGGTTTTGGTATTGAAAATTCTTCAAAAAAGAATCATACTGAAAACGAGAAAATTGCACGCAAGGCTATTTCAAAAATATTGAAACCGGAACTTTTAAACCGTTTTGATGGAATTATCACTTTTAAACAACTTTCTAAAGATGAAATCGGTAAGATTTTTGACATTCTTTTGGCTGATTTAAACAGTCGATTACTTCGAAAAGGTTTAAATTTGAAGGTTCGAAAATCGGCAAAAGATTTTATTATCGAAAAGGGTTATGATAATAAAAATGGAGTAAGACCACTTCGGAGAACAATTGAAGATTTATTGGAAGACAAACTTGCAGATGAGATTTTAATTAATGATCCACCAAAGGGAACGCAATTTGTGGCAAGTTTGGAAAATGGTGAAATTGTTGTTAAGGTTTCTAAAGATTAAGGAGGATTATGGAAAAAGCGAAAAATTATTTAGTACCAACAGTAATTGAAGAGACTAATCGAGGTGAACGCGCGTTTGATATTTATTCAAGGCTTTTGAATGAGCGAGTGATTTTTTTGGGCGAAGAGGTTAATTCGCACACGGCAAATGTGATTGTAGCACAACTTTTACATTTAGCGTATGAAAATCCTGATGAGGATATTAAACTTTATATCAATAGTCCTGGTGGAAGTGTTTATGATGGGTTAGCGATTTATGATACAATGAATTTTATTAAGCCAGATGTACAGACAATCGGGATTGGTTTACAGGCTTCAATGGGGGCATTTTTGCTTTCAGCCGGTGCAAAAGGTAAGCGAGCAATTTTACCAAATGCGCGAGTGATGATTCATCAGCCTTCAAGTGGAACGCGGGGTAAGATTACGGATCAAGAAATTGACTTAAAGGAGGGTTTGCTTTTAAAAGAAAAGCTTGCTCAGATTTTAGCGGAAAACAGTGGTCAAAAACTTAAAAAACTCAAAAATGATATGGAGCGAGACTATTGGATGAGTGCTGAAGAGGCTGTTGAATATGGCTTGGTTGATAAAATAATAAAGCAAGAAAAATAGTCTTGAGAACAAGACTATTAGTAATTATATCCGTCTATTGGAGTTATCTTTTCTCCGATGGCGGATCTTTTTAATGATTTTAGGCGTTTAAACTCGGTTTTTGAAACCGGAACTGGCCAAATTTCTTCCGAATTTTTCTCACCTTCCGGAATTCTTAAAGCTAAAACATAGTAATGATTATTTGGCAAGAGTTGGTTTTTATCGGAATTATAATCTGTTTTGGTGCGAGAATATCCAATCACTTCAATAAACATAAATCGTGAATTTCTACCTTGAATTTGCCAGGATTTTGCCTTGATTTCACTTCCTTCCGTATTTGTTATTTTGATTACAGGATTAATCCGAAGCTTTGATGAGATTGAAAAATAAGCTTTTTTAATTTGATTACCATTTTTGTCGATAAAAGTTATTCCTTTTGCCTCGATCGGCTCTGCGAAATAATCGTCTCTAATAGTTTGAAAGTTTTCCCATTTTTCTTTCGAAAACTGTTTGCTTTTTTCGAAATATTTTTTGATATTCTCGTTCATTTTTGAAACTTTTGCTAATTTTGGCAAATTTTCTTGCGCTGAAACAGGTTTTAGGTTTCCAATAAGAATAAACAGTGAGGCGATAAAAAATACAGAAATAGCGAAGATTTTCTTCATTTCAGACTCCTTCTAACGCACTAAAAATCACTAAAACAGTAAAATTAAAGGTGCGTAAATAAAATTTAATACCCATATAATAGTATAAAAACAATAAAAAATCAAGGTCTTGACCTTTTTATTGAAAGGGTGTAAAATATACAAGCCTTGGGCAAAAAATATTTTTTGGAGGTGGTTTGTATGACCGCGAAAGATTTATTTGAACAAGTTCGAAAAACTGTTACTCATTACGAAAAGCCAAAAAGTAAATCCATTGGCGAAAATGAAAACAGAGCACTTTTAGCCGGTGAAGAAGCGAAGCTGCAGCAATTGAATTACGCTTCGCAAATCAACCATTAATCTCTAACCGCTATTTTAGCGGTTTTTTATTGATTTTTTTTGAAAAATATGTTAAAATGGGCAGCAAGAAGTAGTGTGTTTGCGGAGAATTTTACTTCGAAATTGATGGCAAAGTTTCGAAAGTCGCAGGCGGAGAATCTTCGGGCCGATTCTAATAACACTTTAAATGCGAGGAGAAAAATGGCAAAAAAGCACTTTAATGCTGCAGGGCGTGCGTTTTTTTCGAAAGAAGACGTCGTTCTTGAAACACCAGATTTGATCGCTCACCAGAAGGAATCTTGGAAAGATTTCATTGATAATGGTTTGAGTGAGATTTTCGAAGAAATTAACCCAATTGATGATTATACTGGTCAGAAATTAGCTTTGCGATTTAAAAGCTATAAATTTCAAAATCCAAAAACAACAAAGGATTTTGCAAAAGAGAATAATATAACTTTTGAAGCTCCACTTCACGTTCAAGTTGAACTTACAAACAAAGTGACTGGCGAAGTAAAGGAACAGGAAATTTACCTCGGTGATTATCCTTGGATGACAAATCAAGGAACTTTCATTATTAATGGAACTGAGCGTGTGATTGTTTCTCAGTTGATTCGTTCTGAAGGTGTTTATTTTAACGCTGAATCTGGAAATGATGGAAAAAAATATTACGGTGCGAAATTAATCCCTGTTCGCGGTGCTTGGTTGGAATTCGAAACTGATAATAAAGGTGTAATTTATGTAAAAATTGATCGCCGCCGAAAACTACCAGTGACAACTTTCTTGCGTGCGCTTGGTCGAATTACGAATGCTGAAATGCGAGATATTTTTGCCGATGTTGATAACGGCGAGATTAAATATATTGATGCAACTCTTGAAAAAGATCAATCAGTTAGCCCTTCAACTGCTTTGATTGAAGTTTATCGACGCCTTCGCCCAGGTGATTTGGCAACTATCGAAAATGCCCGAAATATGATTGAGCGAATGTTCTTCGACTTTAAACGATTTGATTACGGTCGTGTTGGTCGATATAAAATTAACAAACGCTTAAATCTTGAAACTCCAAATACAACAGAAAATCGTTCTTTCCAAATGGAAGATCTTTTCGAAATTGTTAAAGAAGTTATTCGCTTGAATAATTCTCAAGGTGAAGTTGACGATATTGATAGTTTGGATAATCGCCGAGTGAAATTGGTTGGTGAGCTTGTTGCTCGACAGTTCCGCGTAGGTATGCTTCGAATGCAACGAAACGCAATGGATCGAATGTCAATGACAGATATTGAAACTGTAACTCCTGGTCAACTAGTGAATGCTCGCCCGGTTGTTGCTGCTGTCCGTGAATTTTTTGCTGGATCTCAGCTTGCTCAGGTTATGGATGAAACTAACCCGCTTTCGGAACTTTCACACAAACGTCGTTTGAGCTCGATGGGTCCTGGTGGTGTTACTCGAGATCGTGCTGGTCTTGAAGTTCGTGACAGCCACCCAACCCACTACGGACGAATTTGTCTTGTGGAAACGCCAGAAGGTGGAAACGTTGGTCTTGTGACAAACCTTGCAACATTTGCCCGAATTAACGAATATGGATTTATTGAAGCTCCATATTTGCGTGTTGTTAATGGAAAAGTCACGGATGAAGTTGTTTATCTTGATGCTGATCATGAAATGCGCGAAATTATCGCCGACGCAGGTTCGAAATTGAACGAAGATGGAAGTTTTGTTGAATCTCAGGTTTCTGCACGAAAGAATCTAATTCCTTCACAGGTGAGTTCAAGCGAAGTTACATTTATGGATGCTGTTCACCGACAAGTTCTTGGTGCAGCTGCGTCTTTGATTCCGTTTGCTGAGCGCGACCGAATCGACCGTGCCTTGACCGGTTCAGCCATGCAAAAACAGGCCGTTCCACTTCTTTGGAATGAAGCGCCAACCGTTGGAACTGGTGTTGAGGCTGATATTGCTCGAAATTTGAGTCAAATTGTTATTGCAGAAGATGATGGTGAGGTTGTTCGAGCAGATTCTGTTGCTGTTGAGGTTGAATATAAGAGTGGCGTTGCAAAGTATGAATTGAAACATTTCGAAAAAACTGCTGATGATCGCTGTTATAATCAAAAAGTTGTAGTTTCTCGTGGTCAAAAAGTTAAAAAAGGTGACATTTTGATTGAGGGTGCAAGCATTAAAGATGGTGAAATTGCACTTGGTCGAGATCTTCGTGTAGCGTTTATGTCTTGGGGTGGATTCAATATGGACGACGCTGTGATCATTTCTGACCGTTTGGTTAAAACAGATATGCTCACAAATATTAATATTAAAGATTATACAGTTGAAGTTCGCGAGACGAAGCTTGGCCCAGAAGTTGTAACACGTGATATCCCAAATGCGAGCGAATATAGTCTTCGACATCTGGACGAAAACGGAATTGTACAGATTGGTTCAGAGGTTAAACCTGGTGACGTTTTGGTTGGGAAAATTACTCCAAAAGGTGAACAAGAGCTTTCAAGCGAAGAGCGACTTTTGCGTGCAATCTTTGGTGAAAAAGCAAAAGATGTTCGTGACACTTCTCAACGAATGAAGAATACCGGTTCAGGAAAAGTTATTGGTGTAAAAATCTTTTCGAAAGAAAATGGCCACGAAATGCGAACTGGCGTGCTCCAACAAATTCAGATCTTCGTTGCTGAGGCCCGTAAGATTATGGTTGGTGACAAGATGGCCGGACGACACGGAAATAAAGGTGTTGTTGCGAAAATTCTACCAGAAGCTGATATGCCATTTATGGAAGATGGAACTCCAATTGATGTGATTCTTTCGCCACTTGGTGTGCCTTCACGTATGAACCTTGGTCAGCTTTTCGAAGTTCATCTTGGAATGGCTGCAAAAACTCAGGGTTACCGAGTTGCAACTCCTTCATATGACGGTGTTGATGCTGAAACTTTGAGTGACGAACTTGAAGCGGCTGGTATTGCTCGGGATGGAAAAGTTCAATTGTTTGATGGTCAAACTGGCGAACCGTTTGAACAACGCACAACTGTTGGATTTATGCATATGATCAAACTCCATCACTTGGTTGCAGACAAGATTCACGCGCGATCGACTGGTCCATACACAATGGTTACTCAACAGCCTTTGGGTGGTAAGGCTCAAAACGGTGGTCAGCGATTCGGAGAGATGGAAGTTTGGGCACTTGAAGCTTATGGTGCCGCAAATATGCTCCAAGAAATGCTAACGATTAAGTCTGACGATGTTGTTGGTCGTTCAAAAGCTTATGAAAGTATTATTAAACATAATGAAATTGTTGGTCCAAAGTTGCCAGAATCATTCAACGTGCTCGTGAAAGAACTTCAAGGTCTTGGTTTGCGAGTTGATCTACTCGATCAGCACGCTTCAAGTATTGATGCGGATGAAATCTTAGCGGAACGCAATAAAGATGCTGAAAGCTCAACCTTCGAAGATGAAGATTTCGAAACTGTTCGAGATGAATCTGACGGTGAATTTGAAGACGATATGAATATTCAAGATATTGATGAAATTGAAGAAATTAAGGAGGAAGCGTAAATGGCGAAAGTGGTGAATTCAAACCAAATTGCTGATTTTGACGCAGTTCGCCTCGCTGTTGCTAGCCCAGAAGATATTTTGGGCTGGTCTTACGGCGAAGTGACAAAGCCAGAAACAATCAACTACCGAACGCAAAAACCTGAGCGCGATGGTTTGTTTTGTGAAAAAATCTTTGGACCAACTAAAGATATTAACCCTTATGACAACAAGCTAAAAGGTGTTCGCTCACGTGAAGCTGCTGTTGATAAAAATGGCGAGTTAGTAACAAAATCGATTGTTCGTCGTGAACGAATGGGCCACATTGCGCTAGCAGCACCAGTTGCGCATATTTGGTTTATGCGTGGTGCTCCAAGTGCGATGAGCTTACTTCTAGGAATGACTGTTAAGAATATTGAACGTGTAGTTTATTTTGCGAGCTATGTAATTCTTAATGTTGACGAAGAGAAACGCGATCAAATGCTTGCAGATCTTGACGCTGAAGATAAAGCTGCACGAATGGCTATTAAAATTCGCTATGAAAAAGCTGCTGAAGAGAAATCGGCCGACATTAAAGCTTTAGCTGAAGCTCAAAGTAAAGAAGTCGAAGAATTGAACTCGGTTTATACAACAAAACATAATCAGCTTGACAGTTTCGTAAAAGGTTCACTAATGAGTGAAACTGATTTTCGAAACCTTCCAGAAGAGTATGAAGAGATTATCGAAGTTGGAATGGGCGGTGAAGCGATTAAGACTTTACTTGACGAAATCAATATTGACGAACTTATTGAAAATCTAAAAGAGGAAGCTGAAAAAGCTAAAGGTCAGCGAGAGAAGAAAATTCTTAAACGGTTGAAAATTATCGAAGGAATGAAAGCTGCTGGAATCAAACCAGGAAGTTTGTGTTTGACAGTTCTTCCTGTAATTCCTCCAGATTTGCGCCCAATGGTTCAATTGACAGGTGGTCGATTTGCTACTTCAGACCTAAACGATTTGTATCGACGAGTAATTAACCGAAACAACCGTTTGAAGAAATTGATTGAACTTAATGCTCCAATGGTAATTAAGCGAAATGAAATGCGAATGCTTCAGGAAGCGGTTGATTCGTTAATTGACAATAACGCATCTCGAAGTGGTCGTTCGGTTAATACAACTGGTGGTCGCCGAAAGCTTAAATCTTTGAGTGATATGCTTAAGGGTAAGCAGGGACGATTCCGTCAAAACTTGCTTGGAAAACGAGTTGACTACTCCGGTCGTTCCGTAATCGTGGTTGGTCCAACTTTGAAAGCTCATCAATGTGGTTTGCCAACTCAAATGGCACTTGAACTATTTAAGCCATTCGTAATTTCTTGGTTGATTGAAAAAGAATACGCACATAATATTCGTTCAGCAACCCGTTTAATTGAGGCTCGTGAAGCTGAAGTTTGGGATGCTTTGGATGCTGTTGTTGAAGGAAAGTACATTCTTTTGAACCGTGCTCCATCTTTGCACCGACTTTCCATTCAGGCCTTTCAACCAAAACTTGTTGAAGGTAAAGCAATTCAGCTTCACCCACTTGTAGCAAACGGATTTAACGCCGACTATGATGGTGACCAGATGGCTGTTCACTTACCGCTTTCTGATGCTGCGCAAGCTGAAGCTCGCGACTTAATGAGTATTTCTCATAACCTCTTGAAACCTGCAGATGGTCAACCGGTTCTTTCTGTCGATCAGGATGTTGTTTACGGAAACTACTATATCACTTATAATAAACAATCTGAAACAAGCAAGAAACCACGACCATTCGCTAATGTTTTCGAAGCTGAAATGGCTTATGACAAGGGTGAAATTGCACTTCAAACTCCAATTCGAGTATTTGTAAAAGGTGAAATTCGAAACACAACTCTTGGGCGAATTTTCTTTAACGAGTTGTTGCCGGAAGATTATCCATTTGATAATAATCCTCAAACTAAGAAGCAAATTAATAAAATTTTGGCCGATATGTTTGCACATTATGGTGCTGAAATGACTGTTAAAATTGCCGACAAGATTAAAGGTTTGTCATTCCGATTTGTTACAAAATCTGGTTTGTCAATCGGTAAAGAGGATTATACGGTGTATGAAAGCGAAAAAATCCCTGAAATCATTGCGAGTGGTGACGCTAAGACAACTTTAATTCAAGAACAATACGACCAAGGTCTTTTGACTAATCAAGAACGATATAACTTGATCATCGACAACTGGCATAAAGTTATTGATGAGGTTTCTGATGAGATTTCTGAACGCGTTGCAAATGAGGGTGCTGACTCTCCTGTTGGATTAATGGCGGTTTCTGGTTCTCGTGGTAATGCAACAAACATTCGTCTTGCTTCTGGTTTGACTGGAATCATGGTTGACGCAACTAACCGTGAAATTGAGCTCCCAATCCGTTCAAACTATACTCACGGAATGAGCTCACTCGAAGCCTTTGTGGCAACTCGTGGTGCGCGCCAAGGTTTGATCTCAACAGCGCTTAAGACCGCCGATTCTGGATATTTGACTCGTCGTCTTGTTGATGTTGCTCAGGATGTTTTCTCGGTATCAGATAATACAAGCGAGGTTGATCCTGGATTTGCGATTTATCGTTCAGAAAGTGAAGAAACTATGATTTCTTTCGGAGATCGTTTGTATGGCCGATTTACAGCTGAAGCTGTTCCTGGATATATTGAGGCTGATCAGCTAATTACTCGAGAAATCGCTGATGTAATTGAAAAAGACGAAGCGATTAAAGAGGTTAAAATTCAAAGCATACTTTCAACTCCTGATCTTGCTGGAATTCCGCAAAAATCTTATGGAATTGATATGGCGACAGGTCTTCTTGTTGCTCCTGCCGAACCAGTTGGTGTGATTGCTGCTCAATCTGTTGGTGAGCCAGGAACGCAGCTAACTTTGAATACATTCCACAGCTCAGGTGTTGCCGGCTCTGGTGCAATTTCTCAAGGTTTACCTCGTGTTGAAGAGCTTCTCGAAGCACGATCACCAAAGGGTCAAGCCTATATGACTGAAATCTCGGGTATTGTTGATATTTGGGAAGATGGAAATATGAACATTGTCCAAATTACACCTCAACAAACTGAAGACGGTGAAAATGCAAATCCTATTCGTTACGAAATTCCAAATGTTGCAGCTCTTGCCGTTTCAAAAAATGACGTTGTTCGCGCAGGTGATCGTTTAACGGCTGGTTCGTTAAATCTTCGTGATTTGATGGAATTGAAGGGTGTTGAAGAAACTCAGCGTTACATTATGAATGAGATTTTGCGAATTTATGCAGCTCAGGGTCAAGACATTGCTTCAAAACACCTTGAGATCATCGTTCGACAAATGTTTAGCCGAGTTCAAATTGAAAATGCTGGAGATTCTTCATTCATTATTGGTGATGTTGTCTCGAAAGCTGCTGTTGTTGAGGAAAATAAAATCCTTAAAGCAGAAGGTAAAAAACCAGCTGAATTTAAACAGCAACTTCTTGGAATTACGAAAGTTTCGATCTTTAGTGATAGCTTCTTATCGGCAGCTTCGTTCCAGAACACTACAAGCGTTTTGATTAATGCCGCAACTTCTGGTCGAATTGATAAACTTCACGGATTGAAAGAAAATGTGATTATCGGACGCAAGATTCCTGTTGGAACTGGTGCTCGAATTCACCAGGAAGATTCTGAAACTGTTGAAGAAGCAGATTTTGAAACTGAAACTAACGATTCGTCGGTTGAAGAATAAAAACTTTAAAACACTGCCAAATTTGGGCGGTGTTTTAATTTTGATATTTTTATAAGGCTGTAATATTATTAAATGGTGATAAGAATACAGATTTTATAATTGATAAATTGATTTAATCCTTAAAGGATGCTATAATTATTAACATAAACGAAATAGGAGAAAAAATGAATTCTAATGAAATTGAGCAAAAAGGTCTTAAATATCTTCGAAATTGTGGGATTATTTTTGCGGTTCTAGCAGTTGCTTTGATAGTATCAGGGTCATTTTTAATCGCAAAACCATTTAATGAGTTTTCGAAAAGGCTATCTTGGAAACAAACTGAAGGTGAAATCTTTGGTTTCGAAAAGGTGTTAACTGATCAAAAATCAAGTGAGCAGAATTTTATAGCCATTGTGGATTTTTCGTTTGGCAAGGATAATTTTGTTGAAGTAAAAAGCGATCCGCAAAAAGAGCTTCCGGTAATAAATAATAAAGTTAAGGTTTTTTATGACGAAAAAGATCCGCAAGGTGCAGTTATAGGTGAATACTCCTTCGTGAAACTCATTCCATTTTTGGTATTATTGATTTTTGGTGTAATCAGCGCAGTTCTTTCGTTTATTTCTTTTCGAAAGATGAAAGATTTAAAAAAGCAAAAAATTCAAGTACAAAATCAGACTAATAATTCGGCGTTTATTCAGAATTTTACACATAATAACAAGGTTCAAAAATAATGCGAATACTTTTTACAGACGGAAGTGCATCACCAAATCCCGGGGCTGGCGGTTTTGCTATTATTGAAAATGGAAAACCTATTGCGCTTGGGACGGAAAATCCAAGCACGAATATTCGAATGGAAGGTTTGGCGCTAAAAAAAGCTTTCGAAATTTTAAACGGTGAAGAGGCAGAAATTTTGACTGATAGCGAATTTTGGGTTAATGTTTTGACGAAATGGGCTCCAGCTTGGCATAAAAATGGCTGGAAAAAGAAGGGTGGAGAAATTAAGAATCTCGATATTGTGAAACCACTTTTTGAGCTTTATTTGAATTCTAACGTAAAATTAAAATGGTTAAAAGGTCATGCTGGTCATGAATTTAATGAAATGGCAGATGAATGGGCGAATCGGGCAAGGAATGGTGAAACGCTATAATGCTTGATTTTTCGAAAAGACTGTGATAAAATATAATTTCCGCTCAAAAGTGGAAATTAAAAATTGGAGGAATATTTTTATGAAGAAAGCCTTTACAAACGCAAAAGAGCCGTTATTTGTTTCCTTGTACTTTATTGTAGTTTACGGTGTATCGTTATATTTAACAATTTTGACGCACTGGAATTTTGGCGTGTTCTTTTTTGGTATTATTATGGTAACATTAGTAATTACTACTAAAAGGATTGATGAAAAGACACCTGAACGCGTTCGAAGATAATTTTTAAGCCAGAGAAACTGGCTTTTTCTTTTTGGGTGTTTTTACTTTACAGTTTTTAAAAAATATGATAAAATTATTAACGAAGTGCTGTTTTTGTGCTGGTTTTTAAAAACAACAAAATTAGCATGAAAAAGCAATAAAATAATAAATTTAAGAGGAATCAAATGAATAAAAATACTCCATTGGAAAATTTCCGGAATGTCGGTATTATTGCGCATATTGATGCTGGTAAAACTACTACAACAGAAGGTATTCTTTACCGAACTGGTTTGACACACAAAATCGGTGTTGTTCGTGGTGAAGGCGATGGTGCAACAACTGACTGGATGGCTCAAGAAAAAGAGCGAGGTATTACAATTACTTCTGCTGCTGTGACTTGTTTCTGGAAAGATCACAAAATTAACATTATTGACACCCCAGGACACATCGACTTTACTGCTGAAGTGGAGCGTTCGCTTCGTGTGCTTGACGGTGCTGTGACTGTTTTTGATGGCAAAATGGGTGTGGAAGCTCAGTCTGAAACTGTTTGGCGACAAGCCGACAAATATGGCGTTCCGCGCGTTTGTTTCATTAACAAAATTAACCAAACTGGTGGTGATTTCTATAAATCAATTAAGTCAATCCATGATCGCCTAAGCAAACAAGCTTTCCCAATTCACTTGCCAATTGGTTTCGAACAAGAAATCAACGGTGTTGTTGACTTGATTGATATGAAAGCTTACACTTATGATAATTATGCGGACCATGAGTTAAAAGTTGGTGAAATTCCAGCTGATATGCTTGAAAAAGCCAAAAATGCACGCTCATTGCTAGTTGAAAATGCGGTTGAAGCTGATGATGAATTGATGATGCGATTTTTCGAAGAAGGTGAAGAATCAATCACGATTCCTGAGCTTAAAGCTGCGCTTCGAAAACGAGTTCTTGCTGGTGACTTCTTCTTGGTAACTGGTGGTGATGGTCGTGGTGTGATCGTTGAAAAAGTTCTTGACTTGATTAATGATTATCTTCCAAGTCCACTCGATGTCTCTTCGATTAAGGGAACGGATGCGAAAACTGGTGAAGCTATTGAACGAAAACCATCGGTAGATGAGCCTACTTCAGCACTTGCATTTAAGATTGCAACTGACCCATTTGTTGGAAAACTTGTATTCGTACGTGTATATAGCGGTAAAATTACTGCTGGTTCATATGTTCTTAATACTATGACTGGTAAAAAAGAGCGAATCGGACGAATTGTTCGAATGCACGCAGACAAACGTGAAGAAATCTCGGAAGTTGCTGCTGGTGACATCGCTGCTGTTGTTGGATTGAAAGATGTTACAACTGGTGCAACTCTTTGTGATTTGAACCATGGCGTAATTCTTGAAGGTATAGAATTTGCTGAACCACCAGTTTCGATTGCGGTTGAACCAAAAACTAAAGCCGACCAAGAAAAAATGGGTATTGCTCTTCAGCGACTTGCTGAAGAAGACCCAACTTTCCGAGTTCACACAGATGAAGAAACCGGCCAGACTATTATGTCAGGAATGGGTGAGCTTCACCTTGATATCTTGATCGACCGAATGAAGCGTGAATTTAATGTTGAAGCTAATGTTGGTGAGCCACAAGTTGCCTTCCGTGAAACTATTCGTGGAACTGCCGAAGCTCAAGGTAAACATGCAAAACAATCCGGTGGTCGTGGTCAATATGGTGATGTTTGGATTCGCTTTGAACCAAATGAACCAGGAAAAGGCTTTGAATTCTTTGATGAAATTAAAGGTGGTGTTGTGCCACAAGAATACCGCAAACCAGTTGAACAAGGTGTGCTTGAAACGCTTGAAGGCGGTGTGATTGCTGGTTACCCAGTAGTTGACGTTAAAGCTACACTTTACGATGGTTCTTACCACGATGTCGACTCAAGCGAATTGGCCTTTAAATTGGCTGGTGCGCTTTCAACTCGTGAAGGTATTAAGAAAGCAAATCCTGTTCTTCTTGAACCTGTGATGAAAGTTGAAGTTACAACTCCTGAAGAATTCATGGGCGATGTAATTGGAGACTTGAACTCACGCCGTGGTCGAATCGACTCAATGGATGATTTGATGGGTGGAACAAAACTTATTCGAGGTTTCGTGCCTCTTGCAAATATGTTTGGTTACACTTCAGACCTACGCTCAATGAGTAAAGGTCGTGCAGCTTCAACAATGGAGCTTGCGCAATACGAAGAAGTTCCACCTAACGTTGCACAAGAAATTATCGAAAAGCGAAACGCTAAATAATAATTTCGAAAACTTGAAAACTACCTCTTTCGGGAGGTAGTTTTTTGTGTGCTATAGATAAACGTAAGCGCTGGTTTTAAAATTGGTTTTTTTGTGTTAAAATAGAGGATATATGAAAAGCCTTGTAGAGATTTTAAAAGAAGAATACCAAAACTATTGCCAAGATAAAAATATTGACTGGTTGCAAAGTGTAGAATTTGCCGAAATGCGCAAGAAGCGTGGCGCAGAATGCCATTTTGTAGCGTTAAAAAATAATGAAAATATTGAAGTTGCTGGGTTGATTTCTAGTAAAAATAAGCGTTTCGATTTGGTGATGATTGAGCAAAATGGCGTTTCACAAGCAGATTTTGTGGATTTTTTGGTGAAGAGTGAAGAATTTGCGCGCGAACGTGGAGCGGTTTCTTACCGGATTTTACCAAAAGTGGTGCGTACACTTCGCAACGATAAGCTTGAGATTATTGAAAGCACCAACCTAAAATGGCTAAGCGAGCCGCTATTAAAAGCTAGTTTTAAATATCATTCTGGCTTTAAATACGAGTTTGATATGGATGTAAACATGCATGTTTATTTGAAAGAACTAACGGAGTTAAACGAAGATGACGTGGCTTCAACCTATAACCAAACTACCCGCCGAAATTTGCGTGCGGCAATGAAAAAAGGCGTGAATATTCGCAAAGTTGAAGAGAGTGAATTTGCAGATTTTGTGGCGATCTTAAAAAGTTCAAACCAAAAGAATGGTGTTGATACGCGAGATAAAGAATATTATCACAATTTAAAAACTTGTTTTGGTGAGCAAGCACATTTTATGGGCGTGGAATTTGAAGGAAAATTAATTTCTGCTGGCGTGTTTATTTTTTCAAAAAATGAAGTTGTTTATTTTGAAGGCGGAACTCTTCAAGAATATCACAAAATTCCAGCTTCTACATTTTTGCAAGATTATATGATTAAAGAGGCAATTCGTGCGGGAGCTTCAAAATATAATTTTTATGGTATTACGGCAGAACCGAAGGCAAGTTTGTTGCGCTTTAAATCTGGTTTTCGTGGTGTGGCGGTTGAATATGCCGGTGAATATCGCAAAAGATATTTGTTGCGCACAATTTTGAGAAAAATCTTTCGAAAATAGTTTGACATTTCTTGATTTAGGCAGTAAAATAAAGATACGAGGATTTTCCTTAGTAAATTTAAAGGCAGGTCTAAAACTATGGCTGGAAGACTTTTAAAAATGGAAGATATTGAACGAGATTATGCGAAAGTAGTTTCTATTTCAAATAAAAATATAGAGATTGGTGAATTAATGAATTTAGCCTATTCTGATCGAAGTGAAGCTTTTAATGATGTTTATGATCGGTGGAATGATTACGAAGAAGCTAAAAGTAATCTTTTGAAAGCTAAAAGACAGTTTCGGAAAGGTAAAATTGATGGCGATGAGTATAAATGGTTTGTTGATGAAGTTAATTATCGCAAGCGTCGTTCGAAAAGAGCTTCAAAAAGATATAAAGAAGCTAACAATGAGATTCGTGAATTGCGACAAGGAAAGGAAGAGATTAAGCGTTTGCTGCAAGCAAGAATAAACTGACCTAAAATGCCTAAAATTTTGAATCGCTCAGAAATGGGCGATTTTCTATTGACTAAAATACGATTATGTGTTACAATATAAATTGTCTTAGGTTAGAACTTTGACTAAAAATATTCAAGGAGGTTGGCGTCTATGTCAACAGAAGTTTTACAAAGAAAAGGTGGCGTTCGTGTTTTGATTATTAGTCCCGAAGATGGAACTTTCGAAGCATTATTTGATGAATTTGATGCTTTACTGGATGAAGCAGTGAACTGGCAAGAAGTTTTAAAAGTTCATAAAAGAGCTAGATCTTTGCGAGGATCAAAAATTTCTCGGGATTTTTTGAAAGGTAAAACACGAAAAGGGCTAAAAAAAGCCCTTCAAGAAATTGAAAGTTGTTCTGTAAAAGAAGAATTGAAATCTTATGAATGTCAACTAGCTGATGCACTAAGCTGCCGACGTGAATTGATTAATGAAATTTTCGAAATTGAAAATTATTCGGTGAATATTTCATCTGGTCAAAAGTATAAGGAATTGAAAAATCTGAAAACAATTCGAAAATTACTGAATTATGTAGATAGTGAACTAATTCCAGAACTTCAACAAGCAGTTAAGGGCTTGTCTATCGCTGAAAATGACGATCGTCGTCGGATGCGAAAGGTTCGAAATTCTAATCGTCAAGACAGAAAGCATGGTCTTAGGGTTAAAAAGCGTCCCGACCAAGCATATAAAAGAAATCGCGACATTGCGCGTGCTAAAAAGAATGCGACAAGGATTGCGTTCAGATAAAATTTAACCGCTCAGATTGGGCGGTTTTTCTTTACGCCTATGTTTTTTTATGTTAAAATGGTAAAAGTTAAAGAAGGAGGTTTGAGTTTTGGACGATTTTAAATATTTGCCAGAAAATGCTCATTATTTTGATTCAGCGTGTCAGTCTTTGCGCCCGCAACCGGTTTTGGATGTTTTAAATGATTACTATTTGAATTTTAACTCTTGTGGTGAGCGCGTAAAATACGCTTGGGGTAGAAAAGTTGACGAAAAGGTTGAAGAAACTCGCGAAGTAGTTTTGGATTTATTAAAGCTAAAAGAAAAAGATTATTTTGTGAGCTTTACGCTTAACACAACCTATGGTTTAAATTTGCTACTTTCACAGCTTGAATTACCAGTTTCGAAAGTAATAACTAGTGAGATTGAACATAATTCAGTTTTTCTTTCAACGATTGAATTTGCTAAAAAACATCAAATTGAACGAATCGTACTTGAGCGCGAAGAAGATGGCTCGATTTCGCTCGAAAATGATTTTTCGAAAGCTTTGGTTGTAGTTAATACGGCTTCGAATATTGATGGGCGACGACTCGAAAATATCAAAAAACTAGTGAAGAAAATTAAACAACAAGGCGGATTTGTGATTATTGATGCGGCACAAGCATTAGGTTCAAGCTATGAATTGCTTCAAAAGGTTCCAGCGGACGCGATTGTTTCGAGCGCACACAAGATGTATTCAGCAAGTCTTGGAATTATGATTGTTCGAAAAGATTTTGCGAAATTCGTAAAAACTTCTTTTGTTGGTGGCGGAATGGTTTCGGGTGTTTCGAAAGAATCTTATGAAGTATTAGACGGCGAACATATTTATACGCTTTTCGAACCAGGGCTTCAAGCTTGGGGTGAAATTATTGCTTTAAAAACAGCAATTGATTGGCTAAAAAAGCAAAAGAAAACTTCACAAATTGATAAGTTTGCGGATGAAATTTTTGAGTTTTTGAATACACAAAAAGGAGTGCATGTAATTAATAAAAAGTCAGCGCCAGTTATTAGTTTTTATCACGATGAACTTGATGCGCACTTAATTGCGCAAGCTTTGAGCGATGAGGGGATTATGGTGCGAAGTGGTTATTTTTGTGCGCATTATTATTTGAAAGAAGTTCGAAAATTGCCACATCTGGTGCGAATTTCAATTGGCTTGCATAATACCGAAGCTGATATTACAAAATTAAAAGAAGTTTTAGAAAGGATTTTTAGCTAATGGTTTGTATTGCTGCATTTATAATTTTACTAATCATTTGGTTATTTACACCCGCTTTGAAGCTTTTCGGCTTTAAAAAACAAGCGAAATCAATTAATCAAATGTTTAAAAAATCAATGCATTGCTTTTCGCGAAGAGTAACTTTGAGTGCCTGTGATTCAAATTTTAAAGATGAAATTAAAAATTCAATTCTTCGAAAATTAATTATAAAGCACAAAAAATGGGTAAAACCAGTCTCTTGGGCGATTGAAGCAGTGGCTGGCTTGATTGTTTTAATTACTGTTTGGTCAGTTTTAACGGTGATTAAATCGGCTTTAGCGCTATTTGTTTTTGGAACTTGCGATATTCAACGGCCAGCTTCTTGTGCGCTAAATTCAACTGAGGCTTGCTCAATTGATGGCGGAAATACTGAAAATCCAATAGTTTCATGGTTTACGGATTGGGGACAAATCTTTAATGCGATGCCTGCAAAGTTTCGAAGTTGGAATGCTCAAGATTATGTTGTAAAAAATTCAACTTATCGTGGTGAATTTTCTAATGAAGTTTCGAAAGATGCGAGCGTGGCAATTGATATTTTTGACCCTGGATGTATTGTTTGTCGACGCTCATTTATAAATCAGAAAAATAGTGGCTTCTTTAAAAACCACAAAACTTATCTTTTACCATATCCGATTGATGGAAAGTTTAAAAATTCTGAGTTGATTTCGAAATACCTTGAAGCTGTTCGAGGAATCCAGCCTGAAAATGGTAAGAAGATTTCGGCTGAATGGATGGTTGTTGAGAAGATCTTTACTGAAAAGGACGAAAAAGGAGTTTTATTCCAAGAGAAGTTTAATGGCGAAAATCAAACTTCAACAACGTCGGAGGAAACCGAAAAGATTTTACAAAGCTGGCTGAAAGATGCAGGCTATTCGGATGCGCAAGTTGAGGAAATTTCGAAAAAAGCTAAAAGTGATGAAATCCAGAAGCGCATTAAAGAGAATATTCGAGTTGTGAATGAAGAAATTAAGACGAAGAGTATTCCAACTTTGATTTATGAAAATCAGCGGCACGAAGGACTTTATAAAGCTTCAAAATAATTTTCATAAAAACTCTTTACAAAATATTATAAATTAGGTATAATTATAGGTAGCGTCGCGTCGTGTGTTTTGCTAAAACAGTGACTCGTGCGACGCGCATAATATTATTAATAAAAGGAGAAATTCTAAAAATGGCAGAATTTGACCGCTCAAAGCCACACGTAAACGTTGGTACTATGGGACACGTTGACCACGGTAAAACAACTCTTACTGCGGCTATCACAGCAGTTCTTGCAAAACGACTTCCATCAGAAGTTAACAAACCAATTGCGTACGACCAAATCGATAACGCACCAGAAGAAAAAGCTCGTGGTATTACGATTGCTTCTTCTCACCAAGAATATGAATCAAACAACCGACACTATGCTCACGTTGACATGCCTGGACACGCAGACTATGTTAAAAACATGATTACTGGTGCCGCTCAGGTTGATGGTGCTGTTCTTGTGATTGCAGCTACAGATGGTCCTATGCCACAAACTCGTGAACACGTTCTTTTGGCAAAACAAGTTGGTGTGCCTAAGATTGTTGTTTTCTTGAACAAAATGGATATGGCTGATGAAGAACTTGTTGAGTTGATCGAAATGGATGTTCGTGAACTCCTTTCAGCAAACGGATTTGATGGCGACAATGCTCCAATCATCAAAGGTTCAGCTCTTAAAGCTCTTGAAGGTGATGAAAAATACGAAGACGCTATTATGGAATTGGTTGATGCTATGGATACATACATCGAAGAACCAGTTCGCGATATGGATAAACCATTCTTGATGCCTATCGAAGACGTTTTCTCAATCAAAGGTCGTGGTACAGTTGCTACTGGACGAATCGAACAAGGTGTTGTTAAACTTAACGATGAAGTTGAAATCGTTGGTTTGAAAGATTCACAAAAAACCGTTGTTACTGGTATCGAAGCCTTCAAAAAATCTCTTGACCAAGGTCAGGCAGGTGACAACGCTGGTCTTCTTCTTCGTGGTATTGACCGAGATCAAATCGAACGTGGACAAGTTATTGCTGCTCCTGGCACAATTACTCCACACACAGAATTTGAAGCTGAAGTTTATATCTTGAAGAAAGATGAAGGTGGACGACACACTCCATTCTCAAAGGGTTACAAACCACAATTCTACTTCCGAACAACTGACGTTACTGGTGAAGTTGAACTTCCAGCTGACAAAGAAATGGTTATGCCTGGTGACAATGTAACTTTCAAAGTTAAATTGCAAGCACCTATTGCCATGGAACAAGGTTTGAACTTTGCTATCCGCGAAGGTGGACGAACTGTTGGTGCTGGTGTTGTTACAAACATCATTAAATAGTTCTACTTTTCTAAAAACACTCCGAATAAGGGGGTGTTTTTATTTTGTCTAAAAATTGCTAATTTAAAGTGTTTATGTTGTAACGTATAGATATGAATTGCTATAAACTTTTGTAAGAAGAAGTAATAAAAAGCTGAAATCGAATAAGGGTGGTATTTTGTTTGAATTAATTGGGTTTACTAAATAATATTCCTATTTTGGGCTGTTGTGATTTGGTTTTGTGCTAGGATTAGGAAGTTAAACCGCTAAATATATAAGCGATATTATTTTGAGTGATGATAATTTAAAACAATTATTATAATATGTTAAGGATATAAGATTGTTTTGGTTATTTTATTATTGGAAATTTTATTCTAATTGTATCTATTTAGATTTTTTTGACAAATCTTGCTACGGATTCTGTAATGATCATTTTGATTGGATTAGATTTGGCAAATGATTATATTATATTTTATTCGATAATTTTTGAATAAAATCATAAATTTTTCGAATAATCTTGTGATATTATTTTTGCACAATAATTAAACTTCTTGAGTATTTCAAAAGTCACTATGTAAAAATTGATTTCTGTAAGTTTAAGCGTGTTTATTTCGCTAATCATATTGGTTTGAATCTGTAAACTCGCCAACTTTAACTCATGAAAAGTTTTCGAAATAAAGCAAAATTAAAATAAACAGCCTCTTTACAAGGCTATTTATTATTGTGTCTATTCGAAGCGATAAAGAGTTGTATTACGGAGGTTAATATAATAACTGAACATACGAACCAAAATTGGCTAATATTTGGCAGATTGAATTCGAAAAATTCTCGTAAAACGGGTGCGCTGAAAATTACGACGGTGAAAATTAGAGTTCCAATGATATAGAGAGTTCTTCGAATTTTATTATTTTTGGAAGCTTTTGAGCCAAGAAAAATTTCGCTTAAGATTGTTACAAAAACGCCAAACCATGCGGTTGAGATTACTACTGTAGAAAGAATTCCATGCACTGTTATTTTATCAATCAATTCTCCACCAGCATGAATATATAGACCTGTATAGATAAACGAAATTGCTAAACCACTCAAAATTGCAATTGGCATAATTGAATATAAGGTATCTCGCCAGAAATTTTTAGGGTTAATTTTTTCTCTAGGAATTGGTGGGAAGAGAGTTGTCAAAATTGTTGGAAGTGTCACGAGAATGAAATTCATATAGGTGATATGGCGTGGAAGGAATGGATAATTAATCCCAGCAAGCATTGTTGTGAAGAGAATTGTTACACCAAGGATAATTTTATGAAAGAAAAGTATAGCAATCATTTCAATTGAAAGCATTATTCGGTTTCCAATTTTAACACCGTTTGGTAGTGATGTGAATGAATTATCCATCAAGACTAGATCTGCAACTCTCCTTGTAGCCGGTGCTCCATCGAACATTGAAATCCCTAAATCTGATTTTTTAATCGCCAACGCATCATTTACACCGTCGCCCATCATTCCAGTGTAAAATTTATTTTTTTGAAAAACGCCAATAATTTTCTCTTTTTGCTCTGGTAAAACTCGTGCAAAGATTGTATTTTCGAGAACTGCTTTTTTAAATTCTTCTTTTGAAAGTTCGGCGAGCTTTGCTCCAGTGATAAACTTTTCAGCATTTTTTACACCAGCTTCAGAAGCAATAAAACTGACCGTTCTAGGATTGTCACCAGAAATTACGCGAATTGAAACTCCACGCTCTTGTAAGAAGTTAACTGTTTCTTGGACATTTGGTCGAAGTGCATTTTTAAGTGTAATTATAGCAATTGGCGAAAGTTTTTCGTTTTCTAAAAGATTTTTAATTTTGCCTGATTTTTCAAATTTAGCAAGTAAAAGAACGCGAAGACCTTTTGAGGCAAGCCCGTCGATCTCTTTCGAAAGTTTATTGAATTCAGATTTATTTGCAAGATTTTTCAAGATAAATTCTGGTGCACCGAAGACAATCGACTCTTCGGTTGATTTATTTTTTGAAAAAGTCATTCCTGAGAGTTTTCGCGAGCTTGAAAAAGCCATATAATCTGTTATTTTGATATTTTTGCTTTCTTTAAATTCGTTCAAAATTGCTTTTGCTGTTGCATTTTTTTCGGTAGATTTGGAGTTTAACGCATTTAAAATTTCGCCAATTTCAGCTTTTGAAAAATTAGAGTTTAAAATTTCGCAAGAATTAAATTTGATTTCGGGCGAGGTTAAAGTTCCAGTTTTATCGGTTGCAAGAACTTCGAGAAGTGCCATATCTTCGATAGCTGAGATTTTTTGTGGCAAAACTTTTGCTTGAAGTAATTTTAGTGAGCCATAAGCGAAGAAAAGCGAGCTGGCGAGAAGTAGGCCTTCTGGAACAACAACAACCGCAGCCGAAGTGATTGTTTTGAGGATTGTTGTTGGGTCTTCATGAAAAAAGAAGAAATAGACTACGCAAATAGCTATCGCAAGCACTAATGCGAACCAACTTAATCTTGAAATAAGCTTGGAGATTTTTTGCTGAATTGGTGTGAGTTTTGGTTTGTAATTTTTGAGTTTTGAGGTCATTTGACCAGCTTCGGTGTTTGCTCCAACTGCTAAAACTTCGGCTTCAGCGTCGCCAGAAACTACGATTGTGCTAGATAAGATTTTATCGCCAATAGTTTTCGAAATTGCGTCGCTCTCGCCAGTTAAAATTGATTCATTAACTTCGAAAGAGCTTGATTTTGTGATTTTTGCATCAGCCGGGATTTCGTCGCCAGCTTTGAGGGCTATTTTATCGCCAACTTTAAGTTCGGTGAAGAGGATTTCAACTAAATTGCCATTGCGAAAAACTCTTGCTCGAGGTGTACTCATTAATTCGATTTTTCTAAGGGTTAAGTATGCGCGGATTTCTTGAATGCTTCCAATTAAAGAATTAACGAGGATTACGAAAGAAATAAACCAAGCATCTCGAAATTCGCCAACGAGTAAAAGCCCTCCTGCCAAGATAAAGATTGCAATTGATATTGGAGAAATAAAGTTTCGAAAAATAATTGTTTGGATATGCTTCATGTAAATAATTATAACACAAAACACAAAAAATAGCCCGGCTGTTGCAAACTAAGAGAGCTCACATCTATGGAATATTTTGGGAATAATATATCTGAACTTAAAAAAGAATTAAAGAATTAAAGAAATAATTATCTATGAGTTGTTATAATACAAGGTGCGAATAAAATCAATAGAAAAATCAAAAAAGCTCTACTTGTGTGAGCAAAAGGCCTGTGCTATAATAAAAATATTATGAAATCTTTTAAAAAGTATCTTAATAATTTCAAAAAACAACTTAATACTTTTCTAAAAAAGTATCTTTCGAAAAAAACTCAGCAAAAAATCAAAGAAAATCTACAAATTGGTAAAAAAATCATTCAAAGTAAGGCTTTTTTTGTTGGATTTTCGGTGATTTGTGTTTATCTTTTAGGAGTTTTTCTGACAAAATATATTTTGAGTTTACAGTTTGGCGGCTGGGAGAAGGCTGAAACTTTTCTTTCTGAGAATAAAGAAATTGCAGCTTTTAGCGCTACTGTGACGATTCTATTGAGTTTTTTGTTCGTGGGTATTTTTCGAAATTGGCGAATTGCGATAGGGATTCTATATTTATTCGCAACGATAATAATGTATATTAACACTGAGAAAATGGCTTCAAGAAATACGCCTTTTTTGCCTGAGGATTTAGCGATGTCGAGCGAAGCTGATGGTTTAGCTTCAATGATTAATTTTGACCGATTTTCGAATATGATTTTTACGGTTGGATTTATTATAATAATTACGATTATTGCGAATAAAATTTCAAAAAAAATCTGGAATTTTAAGCTTTCGAAAAAACGGAAACTTGTGATTTTTATTCCGCAGATTGTTTTGGTTTTGACTTGTTTTTATCTTTTGGATTTACATACATTAGAGATTCGAAATTTAAGTGGAAAGGGAACTTTTATTAAAGTTGAAAAGCTTAAAACTTCAGTTGATTTAACAGACCAAGCGTATAACTACCAGACTAATGGGTATATTTTGGGAACGATTTCAAACCTTCAAGAGAAAACTCAAAAAGAGCCAGAAGGATATTCGAAAGAAGCTATTCAAAAGATTATTAAAAAATATCAGACTATTGCTGAGGAGAGAAATAAAGATCGCAATAAATTAAATTACGAGAAAGTTAATGTTGTCTATGTGATGAGTGAGAGTTTTATTGATCCTGCACTCGCGAAACATATTTATGATTATGGTAATAAAGAGCCAATTCCATACACAAAAAAGATTTTAAAGTCGAAAAGTTCGGGCTGGGCAGCTTCAAGTGAATATGGTGGCGGAACTGCGAATGTAGAATTTGAAGCTTTAACGGGATTAAGTAACTTTTTCTTAAACTCAATACCTTACTCCTCGATCGTTCCAGGAAACAAAGAAACGCCATCGGTTGTTAAGAATTTCAACGAAAATGGCTACAAAACAATTGCGATGCATCCATATAATCGAAATATGTATCGCCGTGAAACTGTCTATTCAAATATTGGTTTTCAAGAATATAAAAGTGCCGAGAATTTTAAAAATAATTCAAAAATTGATAATTCAAAATATATTTCTGACGAATCCGCTTTTAATGAGGTGATAACAGAGCTGAAAAGTAGTTCAAAGCCTGAATTTATTCATCTTGTAACAATGCAAAATCATATGCCATATGAGGAGGACGCGTATAATAAAAAGAATTTTACGGTTCAAGCAAAAAATGGAGGAAATCAGGAAAATTCAAAAATGGTTCAAGCTTATCTTGAGGGGATTTCGCGTTCTGATAATGCAATGAAGAAATTTATTTCTGAAATTGAGAAACTTAATGAGAAAACGATTGTTGTATTTTGGGGTGATCACTGGCCAGGAATTTATGGTGAAATGTTTGAAAAAGAATTGAATAAAAATGATATCCGTCGCACGCCGCTTTTCGTTTATTCAAATTTCGAAAAAGATAAAGAAGATTTGAAAACTTCGAGCTTAATATATAATCAAAATTTGGTGCTAAATTTGGTCAATTCAAAACTTTCGCCGTTTCAATATTTGTTAGGAGATTTGCGAGAAAAATATCCAGCTCTAACCAAGCAATTTGTGAAAATGGATGAAAAAAGTGAAATTTTGAAAGATTACGAAATGATTGAGTACGATATTTTGAGTGGAAAAAAATATAGTCGTGGCGATTTTTATAAAATTAAAGATTAAAATTAAAACCCTTGTGTAGTCAGGGGTTTATTTTTTAGATGGAAATATTAAGTTTGTTAGTTTGATATATTTAAGTGAAAATACTTGAAATTTTGGAATTTTTATGATAAAATTGAAAAAGTTGCCAGAGACAGTAGCCGCCTCGCGTTAGCCAGGCTTAATCCGCTACCGAGGAGAATACTTTTTCTATTAATCTGCCAACGAGTTTTGAAGGGAGGCTTTCAAAACGCTAGAATCTTAACAATCAGGTCGAAAAAATATTAACCAAAAAAGGAGTTTTTATGGCATTATCACGCGATAAAAAGAACCAATTGGTTGCTGAATTAAGCGCCGCTCTAAAAGACGCAAAAATGACAGCTTTTGCTGAATATAAAGGTTTGACAGTTGCCGATCTTCAACAACTTCGAAAAGAAGCTCGCGAAGCTGGCGTTCAAATCAAAGTTGTTAAAAACCGCCTAGTGCGAGTTGCAATGCAAGAAGTTGAAGCTCTAAAAGAATCTGACACTTCTGTGCTAAAAGGCCAACTTGTTTATGCAATCTCAAGCAAAGACGAGATTGTTGCAGCACAAGTTTTGGGTAAATTTGCAAAAACTCACCCAGAAATGAAACTTGTTGGCGCGTTTGCTGACAATGGCGACGTAATGGATACTGCAACTGTTACGACACTTTCAGAACTTCCAAGCAAAGACCAACTTATCGGTCAAATTGTGGACACACTTCTTTCGCCAATCAACGCGATTGCTGGTGGTCTTACAAACGAAGATTTGGAATTTCGAAAAGCAACCAATTAATTTTAGAATATTAAACATTTAATTTTAAAGGAGTCAAAAATGGCTGACATTAAAAAATTGGCTGAAGAATTGGTAAAATTAACTATTCTTGAAGCTAACGAATTGAAAGAACACCTCAAAGAGGAATATGGAATTGAACCAGCTGCTGTTGCTGTTGCCGCTACTGCCGGTGCTGCTGACGCTGCTGACGAAAAGACGGAATTTACAGTTACTTTGAAAGATGCTGGTGCTCAAAAAGTTGCTGTTATTAAAGCAGTTAAAGAAATCACAGGTCTTGGACTTGGTGAGGCTAAAGCTATCGTTGACGGTGCTCCAGCACCAGTTAAAGAAAAAGTTTCTAAAGATGAAGCTGAAGAAGCTAAAAAGAAACTTGAAGAAGCTGGCGCAACTGTTGAGCTTGCTTAATTTAAATATAAAACTAATCGACCTAATTTAAGATTTTCGAAAATCGCTCAAAATATGAGCGATTTTTGTTTTTGTAAAAATATGTTGTAGCTATTGACTTTATTATATTATTATGTTACTATGTTAACCTAGAGTTTGAGATGACTTTAGGCGAAGGTTATAAAGTCTCATCAAAGGAATCTTATGGAAAAAAACTTAAATAAATCAAAAACTCAACAACATCTTTTAGATAACGCTTATGCTGAATGGGCGTTAAACGCAAATAAGGGTTTTCGAAAACAACCGTCTTATAACGAATATTATACATTGGAATCATCGCCGGAAAATGTTAAAAGAGTAATAGATGATTTAGATTTATCAAATCTCGCTCTCGTTGATGAAGGTCAACTGAATCAAAGTTATAACCCAGATTTAGCGCGTGACGGCGGAGGTTATGATCAACCCTGGGAATTATATTCTGATGGAAGATATGAAATTTTAAGCCACGATCTTAATGTGGGTGATTTCGGAATAGGTGATCAACACATAACGATTTATACCGACAATATTGAAGTAGCAAGTGCGCATTATTTGGATTTTGGAACGGAAGATTGGTATGATAGCGAAGAGCTTAAAACTATTTTTTGGGTACGAGATATTCTCAAAAATCAGCTAATCCGCAAAAATACTAAAATAGAAGAATGATTATTCTTCTATTTTTAATTGCTTTCTGTATCTATGCAATAACCCCAGCCACCACCATAAGCATCAGTTTGTACACTTTCAAGTTCAACAGTTACAGCCATAGATTTTTTAGGTACAGAACCTCCATATTTTAGATAGTATCCACCCTTATCACCAGGAGTGCAAACAACACCCAACACAACATTCCAATCCCCGGCAGGATGCCAAGCTGATCCAAGTTTACTATATTCTACAATTGTTTCTGTTTTCGAATTAAAGAACGCAAAATCATCAATATGTCCAGGAGGACGGTCATTTAATAGATTACTTTTATTCCAATATGGTTTAAGTTTTGTCCACGCGTTATTGCCATCATTAAAAGGTCTTCGGCCTTTATTGTGTGACTGAAATTCGATAATTGCAGCAAGCAAATTTCTAGCATCGTTTTTTCTTTGTGTGTCTCGTTGTGATCGTTGGAGCGCAGGGAGTGCCAAGAATATCATCAAAAATATCAATCCAGCAACTGCCAGAACTAATACGATTTCAATGATTGTAAATCCTCTATAATTCTTATGTTTTTTCATAGCACCAATTATATCACCCCCCCCTAATAGTTGCAATATTTTAATTTAAGCAAAAGCGTGGTATAATTGTATTATTATGGATATTTTGGAATTGTTAAAAGTTCTTGCAGTGAGCTTTATTGAGGGAATAACAGAATGGCTGCCAGTTTCAAGCACTGGACATATGCTTTTGTTTGATGAATTTTTTAAGTTGAATTTTTCGAATGAATTTAAGGGTGTTTTTATGGTAGTAATCCAGCTTGGGGCAATTATGGCGGTTGTGGTTACATATTGGTCGCGACTAAACCCCTTCGAAAAACATAAGAATGCTCGCGAAAGAAATAATACGATTGAACTGTGGAAGAAAATTTTAATTGCTGCGATTCCTGCGGGTGTTTTGGGTATTTTGTTGAATAATTTTATTGATAAATATTTTGAAAATATGTGGGTAATTTCTGTAACTTTGGCAATTTATGGAATTTTATTTATTTTAATTGAAAAATATAGAAAAAAATATAATAGTAATCCAAGGATTGAAAAACTAGAAGATATGAAATATTCTGATGCTGTAAAAATTGGAGCTTATCAGGTTTTAGCTTTAATTCCTGGAACTTCTCGAAGTGGATCAACGATTATCGGAGGTTTATTAACTGGAGTTTCGAGAAAAATTGCGGTTGAGTTTTCGTTCTTTGTGGGGATTCCAATAATGTTAGGTTCAAGTGGTTTAAAGCTAATTAAGTATGGATTTAAATATTCTGCGAGTGAGATTTTTTACCTCTCGGTAGCGTTGATCGCGACATTTATCGTTTCAATGTTTGTCATTAAGAAGTTACTTGAATATCTAAAAAATAACGATTTTCAAGCTTTTGGGTGGTATAGAATTTGCTTGTCTGTTGTGATAATTTTATATTTTTTGATAAAATAGTTTTTTTACTTTAAATAGGAAGGAAAGTGTGGTAAAATATTAGTTATGAACTGGAAAACAATAGTTAAATCGATGAAAAATAAAGATATGCAAAAGCGTGTCTTTGGGGTTATTGGCCTTTTGGTTATTTTTAGGTTTTTGGCCCATGTACCAATTCCTCTTGCGAGTGCAGGAAATTTAAAAGAAGTCGTTGAATCTGCGATAAAAAGTACAGATTTGGGTGGATTTATTAATTTATTGACTGGCGGTGCTCTGACAAGTTTTTCAATTATGCTTGTTGGTTTGAGTCCATTTATTACGGCTTCGATCATTACGCAGCTAATGACTAAAGCGATACCTTCGCTCGAAGAATTAAATAATGATGGTGAATCTGGACGTCGAAAAATTAACCAGTGGACGCGAATTTTGACAGTACCTTTGGCGATTGTTCAATCAATTGCATATATTTTCATTCTTCAAACATCAGTTCTTCAATCAAATTCGACAAGTTTTAGCGGGATGACTCTCTCGAACTGGATTGTTGCGGTTGCTGCGATGGTAACTGGCTCTGTTTTGTTGATGTGGATTGGTGAAATTATTACTGAAAAGGGTGTTGGAAACGGTATTTCACTTGTAATTTTTGCAGGTATTATTTCTCAGCTTCCAACAACTTTGGCGACACTTATTTCCTCGATAACAGATACAAAAGACGGTGCTCTTAGTGTTTTTGGTTGGTTCACGCTTCCAGTTAACAGAATTACATTTATCGTAACTCTAATTCTATTAGTTATTAGTATTATTCTTCTATATGTGTTGGTTAAAATTAATGAAGCTCAGCGAGTTATTACAATCAATTACGCGAAACGAGTTCATGGAAATTCTTCATATGGTGGAATTAAGAGTATCTTACCGGTTAAACTAATTGTTGCAGGTGTTATTCCAGTTATCTTTGCGGTTTCATTTTTAAGCCTACCAGCATTTATTGGTCAGGTTATGAAAAATGCAAAAGTTAACATTTCTTTAGCAGATAATCTTATTAAATGGTTCTCAGCACCAAACCAAGGAACTTTTACAGGCTCTTCTCTTGAATCATTTATTTATCCTGCGGTCTATTTTGTACTGATTGTAATGTTTACATATTTCTACACTTCGATTGTGTTTAATGCAAATGAAATCGCTGATAATCTTCAAAAGCAAGGTGGATTTATTGAAGGAGTGCGTCCTGGTGTTTCGACTGCTGAATATTTGAAGAAAGTTGTTAATCGTTTGAATCTTTTTGGAGCGATCGCTCTCGGTTTGATTGCATTACTTCCATTCGTTGCGGATTATCTTCTTTATAATCTTGCTTCAATTCAGAATAGTAATCTTTCGATTGGTGGAACTGGAATTTTGATCATTGTTACTGTTGCGCTTGAAACTATTCGCCAGATTAATTCTCGCGCATTAATGGTTACTTACGACGATTATAAATAGTAGGGTATCTTCATGAAAGTGAAAAATACTCGCAAGAAATCTCGAAAAATAATATTAGCTATACTCTTGATCTGTTGGATTAGCTTAATAATTTATACCGGTTTTTATATCTATAATAATTTTCTGCATCCTAAAAATATCAATAGTGTCGAAAATCACGGAGTGGTTGCTAGCCATGAGGTTGATGAAACTGAAGTTACAGATAATAATAAGAATAGTTATCAGGTTCCAAATCCATCTTTTCCAAGATTCTTATCAATACCTAACTTAAAGATTTCGAATTCTCGTGTTGTTCAGCTTGGATTAGTTAAAAATACTAATCAACTTGATTCACCGATATCAATATATGATGTCGGATGGTATGTGAAAAGTTCTTTGCCTGGAAGTGGAAAAGGTGCTTTGCTAATCGATGGTCATAACGGAGGACCGACAAAAGGTGGAATTTTTGAAAATCTTGGAAAACTTTCTAAAGGTTCAGATATTGTAATCGAAAGAGGTGATGGTCAAAAAATAACCTATGAAGTTCGTGACAATAGAGAAATGAGTGTCAATGAAATAAACGATGAAAATAACCCTTTAGGTATGAGGACAATGCTAGACTCGATAGATCCATTGAAAGAAGGGCTTAATATAATAACATGTGTTGGCGACTGGGATTATTCGAAGAATACATTCAATAAGCGTGTTATGCTTCGTGCAGTTCGAAAGGCTTAAAATTGACAAAAATATTAAAATGTGCTACTATAAATAAGTAGTACATTTTTAATTTGGGGGGTGGAAAATATGCCAAAAAATCGAGTTGTATTTTTTGATATAGACGGAACAATCAGAAATAAGTCTTTGACGGAATCTCTTTTTGAAATTTTAGTAAGAGACTATAAATATCGCGGAAAAGATTTTAATAAGTATTTCGAATTGCAGAGTGAAATTTCTAGTCTTAGGAAAGCTTATAAATCTTCTGAAGATAGAGCGGATGATTTATTTGGTGAATATTGCCAAAAAGTTGTTAAATTTGCAATGTTTGCGCTTAAAAATTATACTCTTGAAGAAGTTCGTGAGATTGGTCGTCGAGTTGCAGTTGAATATCGCGACCATCAGGATTATGTATTTTCGAAAGAGCTTATAAAGTTTTTGCGACAAGAAGGTTTCGAATTAGTTGCAATTTCTGGCTCACCGAAATTTTTAGTTGATGCTTTCGTAAAAGAATATGGCTTTTCAAAAGGAATTGGTCAGGATTATGTAAAGGATGAAAAGACTGGAATATTCAAAGAGACTTCGATTAGAACTTTCCAAGATAAACATATCTTTATAGAAGAACTTTTGCGAGATCATAGTTCTGGAGATTTTAATCGTGACGATTTTTATATTGTTGCAGTTGGTGATACTGAATGTGATTTTTCAATGATGGAATATGCAGATAAAGCTTTTATTATTAATCCTTCGATAAGATTCTTTTCGAAAATTGTTGAATTTTTTAAAATTGGAAAATTAAAGCAATATTCGGATTTTGGTAAATATACAATTGTTACCGAAAGAAAGAGACGGACTATAATTCAGTATATCAGAACATTCCCTATAAAATCTGATGAATATCATGTTGATACTTGGTCTCCTTTAATATTGAAAGATAGTGATATTGCAAAGACTCTTAAAGATAGCGTATAGTTATCAGACTTATATACAAGCGTCCAGAGTGTGGGCGCTTTTAATTTTAATAAAATTAAATAAAACTATTGACTTTTATAATGTAATGATGTAGAATAGTATAGATTTATGGCTCAAAAGGAAGTAATAAAATTGGAAGGACGAATCGTGGAGGCTTTGCCGAACACGCAGTTTAAAGTTGAACTTCAAAATGGGCATACAATCATCGCTCATATTAGTGGAAAAATGCGAAAGCATTATATTCGATTAGTTCCGGGCGATAAGGTTGAAGTAGAGTTGACCCCTTACGATCTTACAAAGGGGAGAATCAGCTTCCGCCTAAGAGATTAGCAAGTTCGAAATAGAGAAGCCATTTTTCTAGGGCTTATTATTTCTATGGGGATTTGCAGATAATATAAACCTAACGGATAAGGAGTTTTTACACACTTATGAAAGTTCGTGCAAGTGTTAAAAAAATCAGTCCAGATGACATTTTAGTTCGCCGAAAAGGTCGACTTCGTGTTATCAATAAGAAAAAACCTAAGAATAAGCAAAGGCAGGGTTAAGTATGGCTCGAATCGCAGGGGTAACAATCCCAGCAGAAAAGCAAGTTTGGATCGCTCTTACTTAC
>ERZ773018.72-NODE-72-length-68827-cov-7.627014_pt1 | contig 68827 bp, 65 predicted proteins | sample MGYA00580840_ERZ773018 | MGnify/ENA primary metagenome ERZ773018 (study PRJEB29015, sample SAMEA2738125) | human oral metagenome | biome: human oral; feature: human-associated habitat; material: saliva | place: China | collected 2256 ... | reverse complement strand
GCAAAAAATTTAGCGTTGGGAGAGAATTTTTTCTCTCACCAACGCTAAATATTATACAACCATAAAGAGAGTGCTTGCACTCTCTTTTTTTGTAGAAATAGGTGACCTAAGCTTAGGTAGCTAGATTGTCATTAGTGAATGCAAGCAGCTACAAGACTATCTATTAATAAAGTCCTATTAAATAGGCCAGAAGTTATATAATATTTTTCCTATAGCTAGTATTGATTAGCTATTATTGGGTATAATAGTAGTTAATGGTGTTTGCTCAGGCAAACAAAAAAATGAAACTAATACTATAAGTATGATTAAGTAAAAGGAATATTAGGAGGTAAGTATGAAGTTAATTTCTTGGAATATAGATTCTTTAAATGCAGCCCTAACGAGTGACTCTGCAAGAGCCCTACTGTCAAGGGATGTCCTAAAAAAGCTAGCCAGTATGGATGCGGACATTATAGCCCTACAGGAGACTAAGTTATCAGCTAAGGGACCAACCAAAAAGCATATAGAGTGTCTAGAGGAAATATTCCCTGGCTATAACCATGTTTGGAGGTCATCTGTAGAGCCTGCTAGAAAGGGATATGCTGGGACCATGTTCCTATATAGGAAGGGGATGGATATAAAGGCTACATATCCTGAGATAGGAGCTCCATGTACGATGGACTCCGAGGGTAGGATTATTACTCTTGAGCTAGATTCTTGCTATGTAACGCAGGTCTATACACCAAATGCTGGTGATGGCCTAAAGAGACTAGAGGATAGGCAGGAATGGGATAAAAAGTATGCAGACTATCTTGAGGGTCTAGCCAAGGACAAGCCTGTACTTGCATGTGGGGACTACAATGTTGCCCACAAGGAAATAGACCTAGCCAACCCAGCTTCTAATCATAGGTCACCAGGCTTTACTGATGAGGAAAGAGAGGGCTTTACAAACCTGCTTGCTAGGGGGTTTGTAGACACCTTTAGGCATGTCCATGGAGATATAGAAGAGGTATATTCATGGTGGGCTCAGAGGGTAAAGACTAGCAAGGTGAACAATACGGGCTGGAGAATTGACTATTGGATAGTTAGCCAGGATGTGGCTGACAAGGTAAGGGTATCAGAAATGGTAGACTCTGGAGAGAGGCAGGACCATGCACCAATTCTTCTAGAAGTAGAATTCTAAATAGGAGATTAATTTATAGTATTGAAGATGGGAGGTTGGACTTATTCCACCTTCTTTTTTCAAGGACTTTATTTTCTATTAGTATTAATTGCTAATAAATGGGAAATAAGGCTTTACAAAAGCCTGTATATGCTATATAATAACTATTAACTTAATAAATAGGATAGAGGCGCGACTGACAAGAGTAGGAGTAGATAATGAAAGCAAGCAGTTTACTTTGAAAGGGGATGTTGCCGAAATAATAGCTGTAGTGCTTTGCAGGTATTGTTGGAACAAGGATTAAGAGTTTTTGTTCTGTCATTATAGGAGTATAATGGAGGGCTAGCCAGTAGATTGTCATATTATGTGAATATTATAGACAAATGTAGGCTACCTACATTTGTCTTTTTTAATGGAGAGCTAGCCATAATGTGTCGATTATAGAGTATGTAGCTTATAAGGGGTTTTCTTGGAGAAGGCCTAGGTATAGGAAAAATATATACAGGATTTAAAACTTTCAGGCAAATGTGGACTAACTACATTTGCCTTTTTTATTAAAAAATATTAGAAGGGCATATATTCCTATTAGTTAATTAAAATAATTTATCATGAGTATTGTGCATTAATGGAGGATGAGTTTATGAAACAAGTTTCAGTACTAAAATTCGGGGGAAGTTCAGTAGGAACTATTGATAAGATAAAGGATATTTCGACCTACCTGAAAAAAAGGGTAGAGAATAATGAAAAGCTAATTGTCGTAGTATCAGCTATGGGAAAGACTACAGATGAGTTACTAAAGCAGGTTGAGAAGATAACTGACAATCCTGATGTCAGGGAGCTAGATACTCTACTAGCTATAGGGGAGCAAAATACTATCTCCTTGATGGCCATCACCCTAAATGAGATGGGAGTAAGGGCAAGGTCCTTGACGGGTATACAGGCTGGTATTAGAACCTTTGGCCAGCATACAAAGAGTAGGATAGCAGATATTGATGCGGATTTTTTAAATGGCCAGTTAGAGGAGTTTGATATATTGGTGGTCGCAGGCTTCCAGGGATATAATGAAAACCTAGAAATCACAACCCTAGGAAGGGGAGGATCCGATACATCGGCAGTTGCTCTGGCAGCAGCAATAGGGGCCTCTTGTGAGATATATACAGATGTGACAGGTGTCTTTGGTACAGACCCTAGAATATATAAGGCAGCAAGGCAGCTAAGTCAGGTAAGCTACGAGGAAATGCTAGAGCTATCAGCCCTAGGTGCAGGAGTTCTAGAAACACGCTGTGTTGAAATAGCGAAAAATTACAATGTACCACTATATTTAGCAAAAACATTATCAGATACGAAAGGAACTTGGATTATGGCAAATACAGACTTACTAGAAAAGAAGGTTGTTACAGGAGTAGCACTAGATAGGGATATACTACACGTTACCTTAACTTGTAGTGATATAGGAACGAACTTTGTAGAGGAGCTATTCAACCAGCTGGATAGGTTCAGTGTAAATATTGATATGATCAGTCAGATAGTATCGGGTGAGGATATGAATGTTTCCTTCACTTGTAAGGACACTGATAGGAACTTCTTGAACCAGATCCTAGATAGCTTAAAGGAAGAATTTAAAGGCATAAGGTATTCGATCCGTACAGATTGTGCCAAGGTAAGTATAGTAGGTTCAGGCATGAGGGATGTAAGTGGTGTTGCAGCAAGAGCCTTTAGGCTTCTATGCTCAAATGGAATCAACTTCTACCAGGTAACAACATCTGAAATATCAATATCCTATGCTATAGACAAGGACATATCTGAAAAGGCAGTTATATTGCTATGTAAGGAGTTTAATATATAGCCTAACCTATGGATGATGGATTTGATAGGAAAGAAATAGAAGATAGGAAGATGAAGTTTCAAGATAAAATTAGGTAGAAAAGTAAGATAAGCAATAGGAAATATGATAGAATTTTTTAAATAATACTTTTGAAAGGGAGATGTAAGTATGGCAAATTTTGCAATAGTTGGAGCAACAGGTGTAGTAGGAACTAAGATGATAGAGCGCTTAGGAGAAAGTAACCTAAGGGTAGACAATATATATTTAATGGCATCAGCCAGGTCAGCAGGAAAGGTCTTACAGTTCAGAGGCCAGGATGTAGTAGTAGAGGAACTAAATGAACATTCATTTGATAAGGATATTGACTATGCAATATTCTCAGCAGGAGGGTCGACTTCATTGAAGTTTGCACCTATAGCTGAAGAGCATGGTGTCATAGTAATAGACAACTCAAGTGCATGGAGAATGCAGGAGGACATAGACCTGATAGTTCCAGAGTGTAACTATCCTAAGTTAGAGAGGAAGATAATAGCAAATCCAAATTGCTCAACTATACAGTCAGTAGTACCATTAAAGCCATTGATAGATGAATATGGAGTAAAGAGAATTGCTTACACTACATACCAGGCTGTATCAGGCTCTGGCCAGGGTGGTATTGAGGACCTATTAAAGGGACAAGAGGGCCAGCCTCCTAAAAAATACCCTCACCCAATATACAACAATGTACTTCCTCATATAGATGTATTCTTAGATAACGGATATACAAAAGAAGAGATGAAAATGATTGAGGAAACAAAGAAAATATTGAACCTAGGTGATGATGTTTCCATTACGGCAACTTGTGCCAGGGTACCAGTTTTGAACTCACATTCAGTAGAAATCAATATCACCTTTGAAAGACCTGCAGAGGTTGAAGATGTAAGAAATATATTGAGGGAGGCACCAGGAGTAATAGTTGTAGATGACCCAGAAAACAACCTATATCCTATGCCTATAGAGGCTACAGGTCGTGATGAGGTCTTGGTCGGAAGAATAAGAAGAGACATATCTCAGCCTAATAGCTTCCACATTTGGTGTGTAGCAGACAATATTAGGAAGGGTGCTGCCAGCAATGCAGTTCAGATAGCAGAGATGCTAGAAGAGAACAGATAAAGAAGAGAATAGATAAAGAATAGAATACATAAATCAGAATAAATTATAAATAATAGCCAATTAAAGGAGGAAATAAAAATGACAGCAATTTTTAATGGAGTAGCAACAGCAATAGCAACGACGATGAATAATGACGGAAGTATAGATTATGCAGCCTATGAAAGACTTGTAGAATTCCAGATAAGCTCAGGCATAAATGGAATCATAGTAGCAGGCACTACAGGTGAGGGAGCAACCCTTACTATAGAAGAAAAGCTAGACTTACTAAGAAGGACAATAAGAATCAGGGGTGATAGAGACTGTGCTATAATACTAGGAACAGGATCTAATAATACTCTTACAGCCATAGACCATACAAGGCTTGCAAAGGAAAATGGGGCGGATGCAGCCCTAGTAGTAACTCCTTACTATAACAAGACTAGCCAGAGGGGTCTGGTTGCCCACTATTTTGCTATTGCAGATAGTGTTGATATACCAATTATCCTATACAATGTCCCAGGAAGGACAGGCATGACTATTAATCCTGAAACAGTAGCAGAACTAGCTGGACACAGGAATATAGTAGCCCTAAAGGATGCAACTGGAGACATAGGCTACCTTGATAGGGTAAGGGGCTACCTTGAGCCTAATATAGACTTTAACCTATACAGTGGGGATGATGGAAGCTTTTTTGACTTCCTAGTACACGGTGGAGATGGGGTAATAAGTGTTGTATCCAATTGTCTACCAGTAGAATTTTTAAGAGTATACAGCCTATATCAGGAGGGAAGAATCAATGAAGCTAGGGACCTACAGCTTGCCCTAAACCCATTTATAGATGCCCTATTCTCAGATGTCAGCCCAACACCAGTGAAGGCTGTATTAAAGGAAATGGGCTATGGGGAAGAAAACTTCAGACTTCCTTTGATTCCTACAACAGATGCTGTAAGAGAAAATACAATAGCACTATATAGAGAGTGCCTAAGTTTGGAGGCATAATATGAAATTAATACTAGGTGGTTATGGTGTAATGGGCAGGGTAGTAGAAGGACTCGCCCTAGAAAGGGGTCATGAAATCGTAGGTATATTTTCCCTACAGGACTCTGAAAATGCTCCATATCCAGTATACAAGGATATAAGGGACCTACCAAAGGCAGATGCCATTATAGACTTCTCCCACCCTAATAATACTAGTGAACTATTGAGGGGAGCTAGTCACCACAAGACCCCAATAGTTGTAGCTACAACTGGGGCCAGGGACCAGCTACAGGACCTTATGGACCAGGCTGCAGAATATTGTCCTATCTTCTTTAGTGCCAATATGAGCTATGGGGTCCATGTATTTACAAAGGCCTTGAAGTTTTTGACGCCCCTATTATCAGACGGGTTTGATATAGAAATCCTAGAGCGTCATCATAACAAGAAAATAGATGCACCGAGTGGTACGGCAATAAAGCTACTTGAAGCAATCCAGTCAGTGGACAAGGACTATTTCCCAGTATATGACAGGAGCCAGACCGAGCACCATAGGGACAAGAAGGAAGTCGGAATGGCCAGCCTAAGGGGTGGAACCATAGTAGGTGAGCATGAGGTCTTATTTGCCGGTGAAGATGAGGTAATAGAGCTTACCCATAGGGCCCAGTCAAAGAGAATATTTGCAGATGGAGCCCTAAAGGCAGCCCAGGGTCTGCAGGACAAGCAAAAAGGTTTCTATACCTTTGACAACCTATAAGGCAAAACACATAATAAAATATATATGAAAGAGAGGATTTTATGGCAAAAAACTTTTTAACATCAGAAGAGATAATTAATTATATAGCTACATCTAAGAAGACAACACCAGTCAAGGTATATGTAAAGGGAGACTTAACAAACATAGACCTTCCAGACAATGTTAAGGACTTTGGAGGAGATAGATCAAGGGTCTTATTCACAGACCTAAATACCTGGAAGGAGGTCCTTGCCAATAATGGTGATAAGATAGCAGACTATGTGGTTGAAAACGACAGAAGAAATAGTGCTATACCTTTGCTTGACCTATCAGATATAAATGCCAGAATAGAGCCAGGTGCTTTTATTCGTGAGCATGCAGTAATAAAGGACAATGCAGTAGTCATGATGGGGGCTATAATAAATATAGGTGCAGTAGTCGGCGAAGGAACTATGATAGATATGGGCGCAGTTCTTGGTGGAAGAGCAACAACTGGTAAGAACGTCCATGTAGGAGCAGGAGCAGTCTTGGCTGGTGTAATAGAACCGGCAAATGCCAACCCTGTTGTAGTAGAAGACAATGTCCTTATTGGGGCTAATGCAGTGGTCCTTGAAGGAGTCAGAATAGGAAAGGGAGCAGTAGTTGCAGCAGGAGCAATTGTTACTGAGGATGTTCCTGCTGGTGCAGTAGTTGCAGGTGTACCTGCCAAGATTATAAAGCAGACAAGTGATGTTGAAGGGGAAAAGATCAGCATAGTGGATGCTTTAAGAAGTTTAGAATAGGTAAAGTCAAATTAGTATTAACGAAAATTCAAAATTAGCTTTAAAATTTACCTTGTAACGGTGGTATAATTTTGAATATAGTTAATACTAATTTTCGTATAGATAGTAGGTGAACAAATGAAGGTAACAAGGCTAGAAGACATAAGAAGGTGGAGGAGGTACCTCCACAAAAATCCTGAGCTATCCCAAAAAGAGTACAAGACAGCTGCCTATATAAGGGCTGAGCTTGACAAGATGGGTTTGACCTATGAGACCTGCCTAGATACAGGTACTATTGTCTACATAGATGGAGGTAGCCAGGATACAATTATCCTGAGGGCAGATATAGATGCCCTTCCTATAAGGGAAATGAATGAAATAGACTTCAAATCAGAAAATGATGGAGTCATGCACGCCTGTGGCCATGATGCCCATGCAAGTATGCTCTTAGGGGCAATCAAGGAAATCCTAGACCTAAAGGAGTCGGGTGGCTTGAGGGTGAATGTACTAGGTGTGTTTCAGCCATCAGAGGAGTCCTTTGGTGGGGCTAACCTAATGATAAGGGAATATGATTTTAAAAAATACAATATAAGAGCATCTTATGCCCTTCATGTAAACCCTGATTTTGAAGAGGGTAAGCTTGTGACAAGGCTAGGTCCAATAATGGCTAGTTGTAATGAGTTTACCATAGATGTAAAGGGAAAGACTGCCCACGTTGGTCTGAGAGAAAATGGCCTAAATGCCCTAAATGCCTGTGTGAACATATACCAGCAGATAGAGGCAATTACAGTCTATGACCTAGATTGCAAGCATACGAATATAATTCATGTGGGTAAGATGTCAGTTGGAGAGGTCATGAATGCAGTTCCTGAAAACGGGCATATGGAGGGGACTATTAGGACCTATGATAGTGGGGACTTCGATATTATAAAGAAGAGGATGGAAGAAATCTGTTCCGGCCTAGGCCTAGCAAGTAGGTGCAAGGTTGACTTGAACTTTAAAGAGGGCTATCCAGCCCTTTTAAATGATGCCTGCCTACTAGACCTAATAGAAGAGGCAGCACTAAAAACCGGGGCAAGCTTCGAATTTAAGAAAGAGCCTTACCTTCTAGGTGAGGACTTCTCCTTCTTCTCTGAGCTTGGTCCAGTAAACTATAGCTTCGTAGGAATCAGAAATGAGGACCTTGGCTATACGACAGGACTTCATACGCCGACACTACAGATGAGGGAAGAAGCCTTGGTTTATGGGGTTGACTTTCTTGTTGAACTAGTCAAGGCTTATTGTAATTAGATGGGTAGTGATAGAAATGGAAAATGCAAAATTAAGAATAGACCTAAGAGCCATCCATAATAACGCTAGTAGGGTCCTAGAAGAAACAGGTGGGGGCCTGATAGCAGTAGTCAAAAATAATGCCTATAACTTTGGACTAGAAAGGGCAGTAGAGACCTTTTATAGGGCAGGAGTAAGGGCCTTTGCAAGCACATCTTTAAAGGAATGTATAAGGATGAGAGACCTATATGAGGATATAACAATTATATCCCTAAATCCAACTAAAGAATTCGACCTATTGAGAAGGTATAGGATTTCTACGGCCATAGCCAACCTCGACTTTGTAAAGAATAACCTTGAGAATATGAAGGGTATATCCTGGCACCTTGAATGGGCAGGAAGCATGAGAAGGTCAGGGGCTAGGTCCAAGGAAGAAATGTTAGAAATCTTGACTTTGGCAAGGGATAAGGATATTGATATCGAAGGGATATGGACGCATTTTTCCTGGGCAGATGAGTTTGATAAAGACAAGACCTATGAAAGAGAGAGAGAAATTTGGCTTTATGCCCTAGCAGCAGCCAAAAGAGTTCATAAGTTTAAATTTATACATGCTCAAAATAGCGCTTCCTTTGCCAGGGATAGCTTGCTAGAAGGCCATAGTCATGTCAGGCTGGGAATATACCTATATGGCTGTCTGCCATATAAGGACTGTCCTAAAAAGCTAGACCATGCAATCAACCTATCTGCCAGGGTCTTGTCTATAATCCACCTTGATCCAGGTCAGAGTATAGGATATTGTTCATCCTTTGTAGCCAAGGAACCTACAGACCTTGCAGTTATAAATATGGGCTATGGAGATGGCCTATTAAGGTCAAGGATAAAGGGGCATGACTTGGAGATAAACAAGAGGAGGTATCCTTTGGTTTCCCTGATGATGAGCCATTCAGTAGCTATTATAGATGAGGCTGTAACCCTTGGTGACGAAGTTTATTTTTATGGCCATGATATACCGGTCCATGAATATACCTTTAAGGGGGTAGCCAGCAATTCAGAACAAATATCTATGTTAAACCATATGAGTCTTGATGTGGACTATATAGAAACAGATGGATAAAGTATCTTATAGAAATAAATAAAAGGAAAGAATAAGAAACATAAATATAAATATAAATAATGGATAGAAGTATAGTATAAAAATAGTATTTAGAAGGAAAATAAGTATGCAATTACATGGAAGCGGAAGAATAAATTCACAAGGCCATCTTGAAATAGGCGGGGTAGACACTTGTAGCCTGGTAGATAAGTATGGAAGCCCCCTATTTGTCTATGACGAGGGTCTGATAAGAGACCAGTGTAGGAGGTTTCACAAGGTTCTCTCAAAGTCTGGACTTGACTACCACATTTCATATGCAAGTAAGGCCTTTATATGTAAGGAATTGGTAAGGATAATGAAGGAAGAAGACATGGGCCTAGATGTTGTATCTGTTGGAGAGTTATACAATGCCCTTTCAGTGGATTTTGACTCCCAGAAAATCCACCTTCATGGAAATAATAAGACAGAGTATGAAATAGGCTATGCTTTAGAAAGTAATATAGGTTGTTTTGTTGTAGACAGCCTTGCTGAGGTTGAAAGAATAGATAGGATAGGAGGACAAATGGGCAAGAGGGCAAAGGCTCTACTAAGGGTTACTCCAGGTGTAGAGGCCCATACCCATGAATTTATAACAACAGGAAATACAGACTCTAAATTTGGTCTAAATATAGATAATGGCCAGGCCAGGGAGGGTGTAGAAGCCATACTGAGGGCTGAAAATATAGACCTAATAGGACTACACTTCCATATAGGGTCACAGATATTTGGTACAGAAGGCAGTCAGGCGGCAATCAAGAAAGTTTTTGTTTGGTTAAAGGATCTTAAAGAGGATCTTGACTTTGAAGCAAAAATCCTAAATATAGGTGGAGGATTTGGTATCAGATATACAGATGAGGATGTATCATATCCAATAGAGGATGCTCTAGAAGAGATAATAACCTGCCTAAAAGAGTCTGCCAGGAGCCAAGGTTTGTCCATACCACAGTTATGGTTGGAGCCTGGTAGGTCTATAGTCGGTGAAGCAGGCTATACCCTATATAGGGTAGGAACTATAAAGGAAATTCCAGGTATTAGGACCTATGTTTCCATAGACGGTGGTATGAGCGACCATATAAGGACTGCCCTTTATGGGGCCAAGTATGAGGTTGCCCTGGCAAATAGGATGAATGAGGAGGACGCCTCTCTTGTAACAATAGCCGGTAAGTGCTGTGAGTCAGGAGACCTGATAGCTAAGGATGTCAGGTTACCTGAGGCTAAAATAGGTGATATTCTGGTAGTAGCCTGCACAGGGGCCTACCATTACTCCATGGCATCTAACTACAACCTTATGCAAAGACCAGCAGTAGTATTTGTTAGGGGTGGCAAGGACAAGATCGTTATAAAGAGAGAGAGTCTGGAAGATTTAATTAAAAACCAGGTTTAGTCATTTATACTAGCTTAGTATAAGGTTAATTTTAAAGTATATTTTATGATAAGCAAAAATATATAGAAAATAGGAAAAAGGTGCTAGTATATCGACATAATATAATACTAAGCACCTTTTTATTTAATGAAATTTATCATAGTTCCAGGTATTTTCATAAAGGTTATTGTTTGTACTTTTGTTTTAATGTATAATTAAGATGAAACTCAGACTATTTTAAGTGTAATAGTGATATTTATCCATTTATGGTTTGTGTTCATAAGTCAAGCAATTCTTAATTAATGAAATTTGGAGGTAGGTATGAAATCTTTAAATAAATTATTATACAATCGAATTAAAAACAATAAAGTTTCATTAATCTGCTTATCAGTGCTGTTTTTAACATTTTTTACTATTATATTATTCAAATTTTCAATGATAGAGACACAGATAAGTGATGTGATTCGTTTTAGGGGAAAAAGTAACTTTATACTATTGAATGTTGATAAAAATACAAGTAAAAAACTTGAAAAATCTAAAGATATCAAAAATATTTATTGTGAGAATATTGAAAAAGTTATTAAATATGACGAAAAAAACATTCAGCTAAATTCATCAACAGAAAATATTTTAGATTTGTACAACGCTAATATTTTAGAGGGCCGCTTATATAATAAAGAGAATGAATTTGTTGCTGAAAAATGGGTCTGTGATTCTCTTGGTCTAAAAATTAATAATCACTATATTTTTAGAGATATCATTAATAACTTAAATGTCCATATGAAATTAGTCGGTATATCAAGTAATATCTCAGCTAATAAATTGAGAAACAACTATTTATTTTATACAAGGACTAGTAAAGATATTAATCGTTATGATTATGTTCACTTGATTACATCTAAATACAACAATTCATATTCTAATTTCCTAAGCAAAAACTATGACTTAGAAAAGAATGCTGTAAAGATTAATTACGAGCTGAATGATCTTCTCAAAAATAAATATCATTTGACTTTTTTTGATTTGAAATATTTATTTGTATTAGGTATATTTTTAACTATGCTATTAATTATACTTTATTTCATATACTATAATGATGATAAAAATTTCTTTTCAATTACATATTTATTAGGGTGTAGTAAAAGAAAAATGGCAAGCATAATTTTATGCGAAAACATTATCATGATGGCGACTTCTTTAACTATAGGATATTTATTTTCATGTATACTTTTTTTCTTGATTAAAAATAAACTTTATATTTTTAATCAAGAACTTCTGAATAAAAATATAAGCCCTACTTATTGGAGTTATAAATTTATTTTACCTATTGTTTTTTCTTTATTTATAACTTTTATTATGTCGTCATATAAATATTTTAAAATAAAGCCGGGTGAAGATCATTCACTGAATAGAAAAGAAAAATATAGGAAACCTAAAACCTATAATTTGAATACGAATAAACCTGCATTATATGAAGTTATATCCCTATATATAAAGAATGATAAATTTATGTATATATTATTTGCATTTCTACAAATTATTTCTTCTATTGTTTTGATATCATTTTTGTATTATTCGAATTTGATGCAGTATCACAATAAAGAGTTAATTTCATCTTTCGAAGAAGGTTATAACTATGATGTAGCTATAGAACCAGTGGATATTAACTCTACTGGAATAACCGAAATCGATTTGAAAAGAATACAAAACCTTAGAGATAGCAATAATAAATTAGTTTTTAAAGAAGTACTAGCCTCTGCTCAATTAATGGGACGTATTGAAATATCAAACACAAACTTAGATGATTTTATGATAAACCAATTAAATGGTAACTATAAAAATAGTTTAAGGGGTGCTGTTATTAAGGATGGAAATTCACTGTATATTAAATCTTCGGTTTATGCATTTAATGACGAGGCAATTAAAAATAATTATTCGAAGATAAAAGAAAAAAATGCTGCGTTGTTGTATTTGCCAGAAAAATTTAGTGATTTGAAAAATAAAAAAAATATAACTTTTTTATATAATCCAGTTAAAGAATCCTATTCCGAAAACTATATATATGGTACTGAAAAACCAACAAAGCAACTGGATTTTGACGTTATATATCATACAAATAATTTAATGTATACAGGAAATTTTTACACTAAAAATGATTGCCCGCAGATAATTTTAAATATACATACATACAAAAAAATTTTTGGAGATATAAAATTTAACTCAATAAACTTAAATATTAGCCCTCAATGTAATATAAATCAGGCTGTAGAAGACTTAAACACTATATTATCAAAATATAACTTCAATATAGTTAATAAGCATGATGAAAGAGCTTTGATGTTAGTTAGTTCAGAAATACACGAAAAAATCAATATATTTATTTCTATATGCATATATTTAATATTATTTATTATAGGTCTATCACTATACTTAAAGATATATAGAAAAATATATAGAAACTTGCAAATAGTGGAGTACCTTGGAATATCAAAAACAGCTATAAGAAGAATATTTATTAAAAAAACAATAAGGTTATTAATGCTAATGACATTAATAATAGTATTATTTTCTCTACCAATAGAATGGTATATATATGAATATTTCAAGGCGAATGATTTCTACACCAAATATTTTGCATTTAATTTAAAGTTTATTTGTTTTACGATAATATTAAATTATATTTTATCGTTAGTTGGATATTTATTATTCCTTCATTCCAATAAAGGAGTGAGATTTGAAAATACCGATTATAGGTTATGAAATTATAAAAAAACTATGTATTCGTAATAATAAAAGGTATATGCGAATCTATAGTAAGTTAGGCTTGAAAAAGGCCTTTAATAGGTATATAATGGATACATATAGATTTGATGGCTATGATGGAGTCTAGTAAGTTAAGTCCTGTCTTCAGAGAATGGGTGGTCGGTGCGAACCCATGGCAAGTTTTTCTGAATCTACTCCGGAGCTTCTAGTTTGAAATAGCACTAGACGTAGGACCTGCGATAAGGGTTAGAGGTGGGCTATTTATATAGCCAACTAGGGTGGCAACGCGGAATTATGACTTTCGTCCCTTATTGGGATGGGAGTCTTTTTTTATTATTAAAATACAGGACCTATCATATACCCTTGTTAGGAATCATGCTTTTTGCTGGGTCCCAGTATTAAAAATACAAAAAATATATTATTTATAAAGAGAGGTAAAGATATGTTAGACGTAAAGAGAATTAGAGAAAATCTTGATGAGATTAAGCTTTTGATGGGCAGAAGGGGTGAAGGAGAATTTGATCCTAAGGACCTTGATGAAGTACTAGACTTGGATGACAAGAGAAAGGCTATCTTAAAGGAAGTTGAAGTCCTAAAGAACAAGTCAAATGTTGACTCTAAGAAGATACCAGTAATGATGAAAAATGGTGAAAATATAGACGAGATAAAGGCCGAACTAAAGGTTTTATCTGACAAGATAAAGGAATTTGACGTTGAGCTAAGAGAAGTAGAAGAAAAGCTAGTTTATAGACTAATGAGAATACCTAATGTACCGCACCCAGATGTACCACAGGGTGAAACTGATGAAGACAATGTAGAAATAAGAAGGTGGGGAGAGCCTACAAAGTTTGATTTCGAACTCAAGGCCCACTGGGATATAGGAACAGACCTTGATATACTTGACTTCGAAAGAGGTGGAAAGATAACTGGATCAAGATTTACAGTGCTTAAGGGCTTGGGTTCTAAGTTAGAAAGGTCTCTAATAGGTTTCTTCCTTGACCAGCATACTGAAAATAACGGCTATACAGAGGTAATACCTCCTTTCATCGCCAATAGAAACAGTTTTATAGGTACTGGCCAGCTACCTAAGTTTGAAGAAGATATGTTCAAGCTAGAAGGTTTAGAATACTTCTTGGTACCAACTGCAGAAGTTCCGGTAACTAACCTATACAACAATGAAATATTGAGCTTGGACAAGCTTCCAATCAAGCACTGTGCCTACACTCCATGCTTCAGGTCTGAAGCCGGATCAGCTGGTAGGGATACTAGGGGTCTAGTTAGACAGCACCAGTTCAACAAGGTAGAGCTAGTTAAGTTTGTTAAGCCAGAAGATTCTTACCAGGAATTAGAAACTTTGACTAATGATGCTGAAAAGATGCTACAGTTGTTAGGCCTACCATATAGGGTGGTTAAGATATGTACAGGAGACCTAGGCTTTACTGCTGCCAAGAAGTACGACCTAGAAGTTTGGATGCCAAGTTACAACAGGTATGTAGAAATATCTTCTTGTTCAAACTTTGAAGACTTCCAGGCAAGAAGGGCCAATATCAGATTTAAGAGGGATAGAAATGCTAAGACTGAATTTGTCCACACTCTAAATGGATCAGGTTTGGCAGTTGGTAGAACTCTTGCTGCTATACTTGAAAACTACCAGCAGGCTGATGGTAGCGTTGTGGTTCCAGAAGCCCTAAGAAAGTATATGAAGTGTGACTTAATAAAATAGAGGATAAATAAAATATTAAAAGAGCCTATAGTGTACCAGACTATAGGCTCTTTTTTTACTTAATTTTTAACTTATATTTTTGGAACTTATGACTTGTTATGTAATACAGGCTATTCAATAATACAAATATCAAAATATTGTTTATAACATATATCATCTTATTAGAAACAAAAATTATAAAAGAACTAAGAAGAAAACCAAGTATAAAGTTGTATAAAAAACTATAAATGGTAGCTTCTGATATGTAAAAGGATCCACATTGACTGCATTCAAGAGAGTGCTTTGAGTGCAATCTGAAACAACCCTTTATTCTATCTTTAAAAGTAAATTCATATCCACATATTTTACAGTACTTCATAATAGTATCCTTTCTTATGTTATATATAATAAGTTCCAAATATTTTTCCATTAGGAGTTTTAATTGCCTAGTCGATTTTATAGTGGTAATTCAAAGCATAAAAACTGATTTCTAATTTTCACCGATACGGAATTACCTCCCTAATACTACTTATCCTTATATTAATATATTTCAGAAAAATTGTCGACGATTTTCTTTTCTCTCAAGTTGCATACCAAACAAAGTTTTTATATAGAGTATGATTTTTAAGATAAGGATAATTTTACCCTATTGACACAATTGAAATTTTTATTTCATTTATGTCTGAAATACCCATGATTTATGAATTTATTTATGCGTAACTTTCAAAAAAAGACCTCGATAATATATAAATATTTTAGATATGACTAAAAATGCATAATATTATTCATTTTTTATAAAAAGAATGATAGGCAAATGCTTTTTTTGAAACATTTATTTTTTTACTTGCAATTTTATCCTGTTTATAGGATAATATTATTGTGGAATAAATTAGTAATAAATATGTTAAATTTCAGAGTAGCGATATCTAATAACAATACCTAATAAATGTTAGTTATTGCTGGTATCTTATTCTGCAAAAGGGGAGGAATGACTTATTTTAGAATTATTGACAAAATTATTGACAAAAATCGATGATGTTATGTACTATCCTATCTTGATAGTAGTACTAGCGGTGGCAGGTATTTATTTCAGTTTTAGGACAAAGTTTGTCCAGCTTAGATTATTTCCAGAATCTATTAGAGCCGTAAAGGAAAAGCCAAGTGAAAAGGGACAGGTTTCTTCTTTCCAGGCCTTGATGGTTTCTACGGCATCTCGTGTAGGTACTGGTAATATCGTTGGTGTATCTACAGCTATAGTACTTGGTGGTCCTGGTGCAGCCTTTTGGATGTGGGTCCTAGCTATAGTTGGTTCAGCAACAGCCTTTGTAGAATCTACACTAGCTCAGATCTACAAGCGTAGGGATGAAAAGGGTGGTTGCTACGGTGGTCCAGCCTACTATATAGAAACAGCTTTAAAGAGCAAGACACTTGCAACTATATTCGTAGTATGCTTGGTAGTGACATATGGTTTTGGATTTAACCTGTTGTGCTCTTATAACCTACAGTCTACATTCTCAGTTTATGGTTTCTATAACCCAAGTGTAACACCAAAAATCATAGGTGCAATTATTGCTCTTGCAGTTTTCGTATCTATTGTTGGTGGCGCTAAGCGTATGATCCGTGTAACAGAGGTTTTAGTTCCATTCATGGGTATAATTTATGTACTAGTTTCAATCATAGTACTAGTTTTAAATATAGGAATGTTACCAGATGTATTCAAGATGATATTTACAGACGCCTTCAGTGGTAGGTCCTTTGCAGGTGGTCTAGCAGGATCTTGTCTAGTTTATGGTATCAAGCGTGGTCTTTACTCAAATGAGGCCGGTGTTGGTTCTGCTCCTAATGCAGCAGCTTCAGCAGAGGTATCTCACCCAGTTAAGCAGGGTCTAGTACAGTTCTTATCTGTATATATAGATACTATACTAATCTGTTCAGCAACTGCTTTTATGATACTAATCAGCGGTGTTGGAATCAAGCCTGAACTAGCTGGTGCTCCAATGGTACAGGAATCATTACGTCCTATATTTGGATCGTTTGGACCTCTATTCATTACAATAGCAATGATTATGTTTGCCTTCACTACATTGATAGGTAACCTTTACTATTGTGAAACAGGCCTAGCTTACCTAAATGGCAACCAGAAGCCAAGTGATGAATTTATGAAGATATTCTATGTGATTGCTTCTTTAGTAGTTTTCTTTGGTGCAATTATATCAATGGATGCAGCTTGGGCCCTAGCTGATATTACAATGGGCTTGATGGCTCTTATAAATATCCCTTGCTGTGTAATCTTAGGTGGAGTAGCTGTAAAGGCACTTAAGAACTATGAAGAACAGAGAAGAGAAGGCAGGGAGCCTGAATTCCATGCCAAGTCTATAGGTATAGATCCTGATGACCTTGACTATTGGGCATAAATTCTAATTAAATACATTAAAATTTAGCCGACCTAGGAGGGGAGACCAAGTCTGATTCTTAGGTCGGTTTTTTAGTGGCTTGATAATTCAAGGGGCAAAAAACTTCTTTGATTCTGATAGGTTTCAGAAGGTTAGACAATATAATTACTTGAAATATCGATTTCCTATTGTATTTGTAGTAAAAATATAGTAAAATAACACCAGAGTGTTGATTAACGTCGCACGAAGGGGTACACCACCACGGGTGTAGGCTTCCTTCGTGCGTTTTTTTTCGGCAAAAATGAATATTTACACGAAAAAGGATGGTGAAATCATGGCGATTATAAATGGGAAAGAAGTCTTGGCGGAAGGTCAAAGTCTACTTAAATATTTGCAAGATCAAGGCTTTGATGTAGATAGGCTGGCCGTAGAGGTAAATGGGACAATTATAAAAAGAGGGACCTATGGAGACTATGTAATCAATGAGTATGACAGGGTGGAGATAGTTTGCTTTGTAGGAGGTGGTTAAGATAGGGTTTAAATTTGAAAAGTCTAGGGCAGAACAAGGAAGTAGCCTTGGATTAAAGAGAAGTCTGTACAAGGGACTAGAAAATATAAGTATAGGAGGAAGGTACCTAGGCCCTCAGGATATATTTAAGAGAAATATAAGTGATCCAGACGGGGTTCTGGCCAGGTCTAGTGTCTGTATACTTGGACTGGGAGGACTGGGATCTAATATAGGGGTCTACCTGGCCAGGTCTGGTATAGGCAGGCTGGTCTTGGTTGATTTTGATCAGGTGGAGGCTTCAAACCTAAACAGGCAGTATTATAGCCTGGGCCATATAGGTATGAAAAAGACCCATGCCCTGTTAGAGGTTATCAGGTCCATAAACCCCTTTATAGACCTAGAGGTCATAGATACTAAAATCAATAGGGACAATATTATGGACATTGTCAAAGGCCAACAAATAATATGTGAGGCCCTTGATGATCCAGCCACCAAGTCAATGGTGGTATCAGAGGTCCTGGCCAACTCCGATGACAAGCTAGTGGTAGCTGCTTCGGGTATGGCAGGTCTAGGTGATGCCAATCTAATTAGGACTAGAAGGAAGTTATCTAGGCTCTATATATGTGGTGATGAGAGGTCTGACTTTGAACTTATACCTGGCATGATGGCGCCTAGGGTCAGTATATGTGCAGGTCACCAGGCCAATATAATACTTAGGCTACTTTTGGGCCTCGAAGGATAGGATGAAAATATCAGGTTTGTAATTTCAAAACAATATATTATTTAAGGATAAAAATTAGGGAGGAAATAAGTATGGAAGATAAGCTGATAATCGGAGGTAGAGAATTTAATTCTAGGTTTATATTGGGGTCAGGCAAGTATTCCCTAGACCTAATAGATAGTGCAGTAAGGTATGCCGGAGCAGAAATTATCACACTAGCCCTGAGAAGGGCAGTAGGAGGCCAGGTTGAAAATATATTGGACTATATACCTAAGGGAGTGACCCTTCTACCAAATACATCAGGGGCAAGAAATGCAGAAGAGGCAGTCAGGATAGCTAGGTTGTCAAGAGAGTGTGGCTGTGGTGACTTTGTAAAGATAGAGGTAATCAGGGACTCAAAGTACCTACTACCAGACAACCAGGAAACTATAAGGGCTACAGAAATCCTAGCCAAGGAGGATTTTATAGTCATGCCCTATATGTACCCAGACCTAAATGTGGCCAGGGACCTGAAAAATGCAGGGGCAGCCTGCATAATGCCACTTGGATCTCCAATAGGATCAAACAAGGGCTTGGCTACCAAGGACTTTATCCAGATCTTGATAGATGAAATGGACCTACCTGTAATTGTAGATGCAGGAATTGGTAGACCGTCCCAGGCCTGTGAGGCTATGGAAATGGGGGCTGCAGCTATAATGGCCAATACTGCCATAGCTACAGCTGGAGATATACTCATGATGGCCCAGGCCTTTAAGCAGGCTATAGAAGCTGGTAGGCTGGCCTATCTTGCCAAGCTGGGCAGGGTTATAGAAAAGGGTGGGATTGCTTCATCACCACTAACAGGATTTTTAGAGGATTAGGGGGTGGCAGGTATGAAGAAGATTGACCACATGGAATATATGGATGGGATGGAAAGGCTTGAATCAGACATCATGACCAGGGTAATAGACCAGATGGAGGCCTATGACTATGATTCATTTACTGCAAGTGATGTCAAGGCAGCCCTGGCCAAGGATAACTTGTCACCTAGGGACTTTCAGGCCCTCCTGTCACCAGCAGCCCAAGACTTTTTGGAGGAGATAGCTCAGAGGGCCCAGAAGGAGACAAGGGCCCATTTTGGTAACTCTATATATATGTTTACACCCCTATATATAGCCAACTACTGTGAGAACCACTGCATCTATTGTGGCTTTAATTCCCACAACAAGATAAAGAGGTCTAGATTAAATTTCGACCAGATTGAAAAGGAAATGAAGGCCATAGCAGAAACAGGCCTACAAGAAATATTAATTCTGACTGGAGAGAGCAGGAAGCACTCCGATGTAAAATATATAGGAGAGGCCTGTAGGTTGGCCAGCAAGTACTTTAGTATAGTGGGTCTTGAAGTCTATCCTATGAACACTGATGAGTATGCCTACCTTAATTCATGCGGGGCAGATTATGTGACAGTATTTCAGGAAACCTACAATTCTGACAAGTATGAAACCCTACATTTAGCGGGCCATAAGAGGGTCTTTCCTTATAGGTTAAATGCTCAAGAGAGGGCCCTAAGGGGAGGCATGAGAGGGGTAGGTTTTGCAGCCCTACTAGGACTGGATGACTTTAGGAAGGATGCCTTTGCTACAGGCTACCATGCCTACCTACTCCAGCAAAAGTACCCCCATGCAGAGATAGCAATTTCCTGTCCGAGGTTGAGACCTATTATAAATAATGATAAAATAAATCCAAAGGATGTTCACGAAACCCAACTACTACAGATAATATGCGCCTATAGGATCTTTCTACCATTTGCCAGTATCACTGTATCAACCAGAGAGTTGCCAAGGTTTAGGGACAATATTATAAAAATAGCAGCTACCAAAATATCTGCTGGTGTAAGTACGGGTATAGGAAGTCATTCTGAGGAAATTGAAAGTGAAAAGGGCGATGAACAGTTTGAAATCGCTGATACTAGAGATGTTAACGAGGTCTTTGAAGCTATAAAGTCTGGTGGCCTACAGCCAGTAATGAGTGATTATATAAACCTAACTAAAGAGGGTATTAAATAAGGAGCAATATGGAAAAAAGAGGGGAAGAGAACAAGAAAAAATTAATGGTCGTAACCAATAGGAAGGCCTGTCAGGATGGACTTTTAAAGAGGCTTGAAGAGGTATTTGATGCCTATGTGGAGGGAACCTATTTGGACGACTTTATAATAGAGGGACTGGTCTTGAGGGAAAAGGACCTAGAGGAGGAAGCCTACCTAAAATTACTTGGTGAAACACAAGTACTGTGCCAGACCCATGGCATAGACCTTTATGCCCACAAATTCTGGAGATCTGCCATGAAGTTGGGGATAAAAAATATACATATGCCCCTCCATGACCTCCTAGAACTGGCCGAGGATGTGAATAAGTACAGGTGCTTTATAGGTTACTTTGACCATGTAGGAGTTTCAACCCATTCGCCTGAGGAGGCTAGCCAGGCTCAAAAGCTGGGGGCTAGCCATATATTCGCAGGACACATATTTCCAACTGATTGCAAGAAGGAACTAGAGCCCAAGGGACTAGACTTTTTAGACAAAATGTGCAGGGTATCTAGTCTGCCAGTATATGCCATAGGTGGTATCTGTTTGGACAGGGTAGACCAGGTCCTTGCCAGAGGGGCCCATGGTGTGTCCCTTATGTCAGGCATCATGAAGGATAAAGGTCCTGATCTTAGGTCCTGTGGCCATGCTAGGGAGTTTGACAGGTCAGACCAGCCAGTTAGGGACCCATATCAAATAGATGACAAGGACAAGGAGTATTTTATGTCTGAGGCCCTCAAGGAGGCTAAAAAGGCCTATACCATGAGGGAGACCCCTATTGGTGCAGTTGTAGTCCATGATGGAAAGATAGTGGGTAGGGGCTTTAACCAGGTAGAGCTGACAGGGGACCCAAGTCAGCATGCAGAGATGGTAGCCATACAAAATGCAGCCAAGACCCTATCTAGGTGGAGGCTATACGACTGCCAGATGTATGTGACCATGGAGCCCTGCCTAATGTGTGCTGGAGCCATAGAGAATTCTAGGATAAAAAGCCTATATATAGGTGCCAGCCACAAGAAAAACCACCTGGTGGGCAAGCATAACAACTTCAAGCTAGAGGTTTATAGGGACAGGAAGATCTACTACGAGTTTGGCCTGCTTGAGGAAGAGGCCAGCAAGCTCTTGACTGATTTTTTCAGAGAAAGAAGGCAGGAAAAATCAAGTAAGCCTAGGAAAGAGGACCTTTAGCGGAAAAATCTCAAAAAATATAAAATTAATAAATTGTGGACTAAAATATAATTACAAGCAAGGTATTATGTGATATTCTATTGATAGGAGAGACTTTCATGTAAAATTATATTGTTCGGAGGTATATCAATGAATAAGTTTTTAAATAGAGGCCTAGTGCTTGCCGGTGTGGTTAGTATGAGTATGGGCTTGTTTGGTGGACCAAAGGCAGCTGCCTATGGAGAAAGACAAGTTGACCAATTTCTAACTGATTCCAGCAAGGACTATATAAATCTGAGTGGCAAGGACAGACAAGATACATCTAGGCTCATCTCGCAGATGGCCTATGACCATTCAGATGAGGTCATAATAGTAGATGGATCCAACTATGTAGACAGTATGTCTGCAATTCAGGTATCGGCCTACCTAGATGCACCTATACTATTAAATGGCAAGGCTGGACTTGATAAGGGGACTAGGGCAGAGATGATTAGATTGAGGGCAGAGCATGCCTATCTAGTTGGCTGTAATATAAACTCCAAGCTAGAAGCTGACCTAGTAGAAGAGGGCTGTAAGGTTACTAGGATAAGTGCCGAAAAACCCTTTGATTTGTCATACAAGTGTGGTGAATTTGCCAATAAAAATAATAGCAATCCAAAGAAGAGCCTAATATTGGCCAGCAGTGAGGTCTTTGCAGACAGCCTATCCATGTCATCCTATTCATATGCCAACAAGGTCCCAATGCTCTTGGTACCAAAGGATATAGATGATAATATGGCAAAGATAATAAATGACTATGGGGCTGAAGAGGTCTTGGTAATTGGAGGCGAAAATACAATTAGTAATGAGTCTATGGCCAAGATAGGCAAGGCCAGAAGGATAAGTGGTCAGGACAGGTACCAGACATCCAGGATTATACAGAAGGACTATTATCCAGATAGTAAGAATAGCCTGGTAGCCTCAGGTCTTACCTTTGCAGATACGGTAGCAGCATCTCCCCTTGCAGGGCTAATGAAGGCCAACATAGTATTGGTAAAAAAGACTAGTGAAGAGGTCCACGACTACCACTTTCAAAAGATAGTAGCAGTGGGTGGTCTAGTTAAAAAGTACATGACAGACGTAGTATATATAAATCCCCACCAGGATGACGAGACTATAGACATGGGACTGGATATAATCAGAGATGTAAAGGACGGAAGGAAGGTCTACCTAATACTGATGACAGATGGTAGTAAGAGTAAGATATATGAGTCCCTTGACCGTGAATTTATCAGGACTAACAGGAGTAGGATTAGTAGGGATGACTTCACCTACCTAAGGGATATGGAAATGGTAAGAGCCCTAGAAACCATGGGTGTCAAAAAGGAAAATGTGATATTTACCAAGAATAGAAACCTGGAAATTGACAAGGATACAGTTATAAGGGCCATAGAAAAATTTGAAGCTGACCATGGCAACAACTTTTCCTATAAGAGTCTAGCTAAGAATAGCCATGACAAGAGTGGGGGAAATGTAGACCACTTTGCCTGTCATGATGGGGTAAAGGAATTCTGTCAGAAGAACTCTAGGAACTATACCTTCTACTCATCCCAACCTATCTATGATGATCCAGCTATACATGTTAAGAACCCTAGCTACGAAGAGAGGCAACTCTGGACTCAGGCCTTGAAACAGTACGAGCTTACTGATCCTTCCCTTGGTTATTATGGGGTGGGCTTCCGTTCAGTGGGGGGTATCATGAATAGGAAGATTTACAATATGCAGGAATTTATTGACTATAATTAAAATAGGGGCTTATAAAATTGGACTACTTGTGGTATTATTATCTAGGTGGAAATAATACGGAGAGGTGTCCGAGTGGCTTAAGGGGCTCGCCTGGAAAGCGGGTGTGTGGGAAACTGCACCGAGGGTTCAAATCCCTCTCTCTCCGCCATTTAAGATGAAATAAATAAACATGAAAATATTATACAACCGTATTTTAAAGGCAATTAGCCCAATAAAAAAGCCTATGGTGTGGGACACCATAGGCTTTTTTATTTGTGCAGTCACACTGCTTATATCTTAGCTAATACAATTATAACAGACTTTTATTCATACTTGTCAATACTTGCTAGTAAATCAGATATTGAGTTGTATTTTATTATTAATATATACTTCGTCAATTCATCTTAATATCAAATAATATTCTTCCACATAGCAATCATTAATTTTTATATTATCTGAAATACCGATATAATATTCTACGGAATACTCATCTTTTATATCAGGTATATTACTCATTTTTATTATTTTTTTTATATTGTTGGGCAAATCATCATACTTGATTGCTTGCAAGAAAAAATAAAAACCATCTTTATCTGCGTTTTTATTATCTGTTTTTTTATTGATAAATTTTTTTGTTTCAATTTGATTATTGAAAATTAATATAGATGAGTCAGACACAGTTGATAAATTAAACCATCCAATCGAAAATCTTGTATCGTTTTTTCTTTTAAAATCTAATGTATTCAATAAAAGATTTAGTATGTATATTTTTTTTGTGTCCATATGTTTCATATTCCATTCTTCAAAGGAATATGGTATGAAAATTTCATCTATATTTAAGTCATTCCTCATATTATTTACCTCTAGAGGGATTTTTTTCCAAAGTCTATTTGCAAATCTTGCTTTTTTTATATAATTCACCTCTTTCTATTATCACAGTTATAGAATCTATTTAGATAATATTTTTCTATTTTCAGTGTCTATTTGTTCAGCTGTAATTAATAATTCTTCTAATTCTTTTTCATTTTTATACTTTTTACCACTAATTACTATAGAATCATCAGTGATAACTACGTTATTATCACTATGGATCATGTATATTCTACCACAACTAAACACGAAAAAGGGAAACATTTTTCTTATGATGAACGAGATTTGATTCAGATTCGCTTGAAAGATGGATGGTCAGCAAACAAAATCGCCAAAGAAATCGGCTATGCTCCAAACACTGTTCGTAATGAGATACGCAGAGGTACTGTCTCCTTGTATACTGGATGTTGCCAATCAAGAATCGTCATGCAGACTCTGTGATGGGAGCCTTTAATGATCTTCAAAAAACATATAGCGAGCATTTCAGTCAAGTGTTCAAGACAATAACGACAGACAGCTTCGTGGTATGAATTTTTAGTTATCAATGTTCAACTTATTATTGCAATTTACGAAAATGATTAAAATGCAAAAAATAATTTTCATATTGACATAACAGTTAATTTTTGTTAATTTAAAGTGAAGAATATTCTTAATTTTAAATTAACAAAGGAGATTAGATTGAGGTGGTATTATGTATTTAAATGACGATAATGTAGAGGAGCTAAATTCTGAACTGAGATTGAGTTGTATAACAAATCTATTGTTAGAAATAATTAAAAATAATCATGAAGATATGATTTACGATATAAATTTTATCGTTTTAGATAAAGCATTGGATTTTAAGTCATATAGAAAGATTTTTGTTGAGTTGCTGGTAGGCTATCAAAAAGAATTTATATCAAAAGGCACTATACCTAGTATAGAAGATATTCATGAAAAATTAATAAAAATAATTTCAATTAATGATTCTATTTTAGAAGGACTATCCTATTTGAATAAGGATAAATATAATTTAGATTTTACCAGAAAATTTTTATTGAAGATTAGAGAGGAACATGGAGAATTTACATTTTTGGAAAAAATAAAATAAACTTCTCAGAATATAAAACAGGAGACAATTAAGCCTCTTGTTTTATGCTATAATGTAGACATCAACAAGTATTAAAAAATGTTAAATTGACTCTTGTTCGTTGACTTGTTCAACGTCTTGAGTCTCTTTTGTTTTACTTCCAAGTTGGAATATTTAGGCTCTCTGTCAAATAACGTTGGTGATAATTGGTTGTATAATATTTAACGTTGGTGAGAGAAAAAATTCTCTCCCAACGCTAAATTTTATGCAACCTGAAAACCACCCGTTGGACGGGTTGTCATGATTCTTCCCTAATTATGTTATATAATATATACTTACTATAGATAAAATAGTGAATAATATTGTCAATATTATTTTTTCATTCTTTATTATAAATGGACTTTTCAAAGAGTTTGGCAACCATATAAATACTGCTATAAGAAAAGCCAAGATAATAATTATTACTCTTAACATAATAAACCCTCCTTACTGAGGCCCTATCCAATAAAACCTCACACTTATCCTTGGTGTTAAATTAATCATTCCACTTATAATGACTCCCCTAGCACGGTCTATATAAACCATTGTTGGTCCTACTATTCTTGTTCATGCTGGATCTGAATATACCGTCATTACAAAGTTTGTTCTATGTATTAAATCTTTTTTGTGCTTATGATTGACTTTAGTTTTAGTCCATTTTTTTATAAACTCTATTCTCATTTTCATTTTTGCTTACAGTTATTATTCGACATAGAGCCGATAATACCTGCATAGCCCTCCCTTTTATTTTGTCTAATGTGTAAAGACACTCTTGGAAGATGACTTTGAATACGTCCAGGTGCCAGCTGATAGGTTGGCACCTGAATGCATACATATAGAGAAAGGATAAGAGAACTTTAATGGTAGGAAGGTCCTGGGGCAAATTAAAAAATGGGGCCTTATTTATAGTCCTAAGGAAGGACGTCTGACCTAGTCATAGTAAGGCCAGTAAGTCCAACAATAACAGTAAGTATAAGGCTGGTGTAGCAAAAAATGGCAAAGGGAAGGTAGGCTAGGGTAGCCACTCCTAGCATACTGGTAGAAAAGGCACCACAAACTCCCCAGGGTACAAGGGGATTTATGACAGTTCCAGAGTCCTCAAGAGTCCTGGACAGATTTTTTGGATGTAGGCCCAATTGGTCGTATATGGGCTTAAAGGTCCTGCCTGCCAAGAGGATACTAAGGTATTGCTCGCCCACTATCAGGTTAACACCCAGGGCAGTCGCGACTACACATGTGCTGACACGATAGGGACTATCCAATACTTGGTTCAAGCTGCTTAGGATGCTTGGTATGATACCTAGGCCGAATAAAAGACCTCCGAGGCTTAGGGCCAAGATTACAATAGTCATGGTGAAGAACATGCTGCTGATACCGCCACGGCTCACCAGGGACCCTATATCTTGACTAAGACCATCCATAGAAAAGCCATCAAAGAAAAATTTAGCTAGTTGGCCCATACTATATGAAGAATGGAGCTTGCTAATCAAAAGACTAGCTAGGCTAGTGTATATAAGGGTCAAGACGGCAGGTATCCTCTTGATTGAAAGCAGGATTAAGACACCAAAGGCTAGCAGTGAGTAAGGGTGAACTAGGCCAGTAGCTAAAATAGAGGAACGAAAGCTTTCTATCCCATCTAAAGAAGCTGCATCTTGTCCTAGGGACATAAGGGTAAAGGCTATTGCAGACACTATAAAGGCCGGAATGGTCGTATACATCATATTTTTAATGTGGTCAAATAAGTCAATCCCTACTATACTGGCAGCTATACCTGTGGTATCGGATAGGGGAGACATCTTGTCGCCAAAAAAGGCACCGGATACAATAGCACCAGCTGTAATTGCAGGGTTAAGACCAAAGGCATTTGAAATACTCATAAGGGCAACTCCTAGAGTTGCTACAGTTGTCAAGCTAGATCCTATAGTAATACCAATTATTGCAGTAGCCAAGAAGCTTGATAGGTAAAAGGTCTTAGACGAAATAATATTCAGGCCAAAGTAGATAAGGCTGGGTATGGCTCCAGACATCATTAGGGCAGTAACCAGTATTCCAATAAAGAAAAAAAGGTAAATAGCCCCCATGCTGGTATGAACTGACTCAGCCATACTGTCCTGCATCTTGTCAAATGATATGCCCCTGGCACGTCCATAGACTATAAGGCAAATGAGAGCAAGTAGGATAGGGATATGGGGAACCATATCCCTTATGGCTATCATTGGAAAGCCTAGGATAAAAAATACTATTAAGATGCTAATGACAGCTTCCTTTTTACTTGGTTTTCGATGTTGTACTAAATTAAACATAAATATATCTCCTTGTTTTAAATAGAATATTTGTGTTTTTTATTTTTTGTCGACAAATGAAAATAAAAAACTCCTTACTAGTTTGCACTGTAAGGAGTCGTAAAAAACAAACACATCATTAGAGGCTCCTTGACAAATGCAAACAGAGCCACTAAATCTAATGTGACTCTCTAATAAGTATAATAATAGAAAAGGTTGGCAGAATTATTTTCTATGTTTTTGTTTGTAATTGTATTGTTTGATGTTTTCATAATGCTTCTCCTTTTCTATATTTTTTATTAATTCTATCATTAAAAAAATACTCTGTCAACAAAAAGTTGGAAAAGTTTTCATATAGTCATGACCTACCAATAAGCTAGGTCGGTTAAAGCTAAAATAATGTAATATGCTATAACATATATTACACAGCCCAAGTTTTCATACGAAAGCCTCGTACAATCTTGTATTACGTTTAAATGGACAAGACTATATTAACCGCGATAAAATAGAACGAAGTCACAGTGAAAGTGAAAAAAATTTTGAATAAACACATTGAACTTTAGAACAAATAATTATATAATAATAGTAATAAATGATAAAATCAGAAAGATAGTTATTTTATGAAAAAAAGAAAATTAAGACAATATTATTAGCTCTAGTTTTATGCTCTGTGGGAACAATTTCCTTTGCAGGTGATAATACTGATACTACCTCATCTGCAAAAGGATTGTAGTCTTCAGACTCAATATAGTGGAGGTTGAAAATATGATAAGAGGCGTGATTAAGCGAAGCATATATAATAAAAATTTCATTTTGTTGCTCTTATTTAGTATTGTATTGGGAATAGAATTCCTATTAAAGACCGGCAGTTACAGAAATTTTGGGATATGTGCATTTGTAATTACAGGTCCAGATACCTATAAATCAGAAATGTCATTCTTATACTATATTTTTAATCCTTTATTTATCTCGATAGTGGCTTCAAAGGCATTTTATGAGGATATGAATAGTGGTCTTTATGAGTGCCTAATAAATAGAGAGGGTGGAAGAAAAAAATACTTTCAAAAAATGTATATTTCTTCCTTGATAATGGGAGGTATAGTTTCTATACTTCCTATTTTAATAGTTGCAGTATTTTTGATGACGAATGTGCCATATATACCAAGTGATTGCTTTGTACTTGTAAAAAAGGCCAATCTATTTACTGCCTTTGTCAATTCTAGTCCTACCCTTTATATATTCTTATCAATGATTCCATTTTTTATTTATGGTTGCATGATAAGTGCAATTACAATGGTGTCCAAAGTGTACATAAACAGCAACAAAAATATTGAGTTAATGATACCATTTCTAATAACAGTGTTTATAGAATTCTGTGGTACATTTTTTTATGATATAAAGCTATTTCATATAATGAATTACTTCAATGCAAGTTTGGAGAGTATTCCTGGGATCATAGCTTTTATTTTGTGTCCTTTGGTGGTCTTGACTATTTTGTATAATAGGAGAGTAATAAAAGATGATATATTTTAAGAAAAGGGAACTTCTACTAACAGCATTTATACATGTGATTATGGTGAGTCTCGTACTATGGTACTATTACAAATCAGACTATGCATTTTCACTGCAAGATGCTAATACAAACTTGAAAGATTTACTTGTAAATACGATATATCAAATTAGAGATAAGAGTATAATGTTTTCTCTTATGTTTCTAATATATATACTCTATACTGGTAAAAGGCTCGGTATTATAAACCCTGAACTGATATCTAGGGTATCGAGAGAAAGCATCTATGAAGATATAATAAAAAAATTAAGATGGTTGACATTGATATTTTTGTTAATCAACGTTGTGGTCATTATATTGTTTGTGAGATTGGTTTTGATTGATAAGACCTTTCTTGATATAGTAGAGCTCATTTTACCTAGTGCATTTACTATTTTCTTTTCATCATATTTGTCTGGTTTAGTATATTTTTGTTTGAACAATATTTTTAAAAACAAAATAATGTCGGCAGGTGGAGTAATAGGAGCTAATTTTTTGTATGTGATTATACGCACAGGGACACTTATAAACAATATCGAGAGCTGGCCTGTTTTTCAAACTATAAATATTAGTATAATAGTGTGTATTTTTTTGATGTTTTTATTGGAAATAGTGCTCAAGAAACTTGTATTTGAAAAGGAGATACTATAGTGGGGGGTAAATTGCGAGTAAAATTTAATTTTTCTATTTTTATAGCCTCCTTACTATTATTGATGATAATCTTATATAGTATGAGTAGCTATAGTTTTAATAGGAGTGTAAATGATGTATATTATTTAGATTATGGCGGGAGTTTTTTCTTAAGAATCAGGGCGAATATTTTTATAGCCAGTCTGATCTTTTTAAATATACTGATTAGTCATTGCATGCAAAAGAGAACTATTGACTCAGGAAATATATACAAGTATGTTAGAAACAGGAATATAGGAAGATATTATTCTAAACATATTTCATATATTCTTGCATATTCACTTTTGTTTGTAGTAGTAATAAATGGCATATTGTTTTTATGTATAGGAACTATAGATTTAGGGAGAGGCCTCTTATCCATGGTATGTTTATTATTATTCATTTCCATGATAAATATGCTAATCAGCATAATGATAACATGCAGGATTAACGACAATTACTGCATTGGCCTTCCATTTCTTATATCCATGTCCATAAATTCGGAAGTATTTTCTGGAATATTTTCCCAAGAATTTGTAGAAGTAAAAGTACTCGTATATTGCCTAGCCTGTCTAGTAATGCTTGTAATTTTAGTCTTGATAAATAGGGTGGTTCTTGGCAGAAGGGAGTTTTATTGATGAAGTATATAGAAGTGAATAACTATACCAAAATAATAAAAGGAATGACTGTTTTGGATAATATTAATATGACACTGGAAAAGGGTAGCCTTTCCCTGATAGTTGGTGGCAATGGTTCTGGAAAAACAATGCTGTTGCGTGCACTTTCCGGACTGATATTCCCGACGAGTGGAGAGATTTTAATAGATGGCAAAAAGCTGATATTTAACGAGAAATTTCCTGTAGATATTGGGGTTTGTATTGAACAAAATGGTATGCAATCGAATATTTCTGGTTTTGAAAACCTTGCTTACCTGGCCAATATAAATAAAATAATAGACAAGGAAGAAATATTAAGATACATGAAATTATTTGATATCTATAAGTATAAGGATATGAAGTTCAAAAAATACTCTCTTGGAATGAAGAAGAAATTGGCCCTTATTCAGGCCGTGATGGAAAATCAAGACCTGATGATTTTTGACGAACCCTTGAACGGATTAGATGAAAAAAGCATTGATGTGTTTGTCAAACTTTTGGAGGAGGAAAAAGCCAAAGGCAAGACAATAATAATCGCCACTCACAAACAAAATATATTTGAAAATATCCTTGATAGTGTTTTTGAAATACACAATGGTAGATTAAAAAGGATAGATGGGTAATCGTTATGATAAAGTTAAAAAAGTATTTGATAATAATCATGGCTGTGGTGGCTATATTAGCATATGGGTGTAGGGTATACAGTGTCAATAAGGAATACAAGAACAAGTACTTAGTTGAAGATGTATTAGTAAGAAACAATTCAGTTGTACAAATTTCAAAATATAAATGTTTAGTAAGCGAGGCAAGTCTCTATGAGGCCAAGGCCATGAAAAAATTTGTTGAAGATAATAAAAATAAGTTTGCACTTTTAAATCCAAGTGAATACGATGAGGATTTTAATGTAGCCGGCATTTTATATGTCAAAGTAAGAGGGGTAGAGGGTCTAAAGTCCAAATTAGTCTTGAAGGTAGGGCAAATAGCAAAAGAATCCCCAATAAGCAGTTCCGGTGAGTTTTGCTATGAATTGACCGGACAAGAAGTAGCCACTTTAAAGGAGAAAGGCGTAATGCTCGGAGACTATGCCTACTTATTTAGCGCTAGAGATGATTTAGATAAGAAAAATAGTTATTTCGGATTTTATGATGATAATAAAAGATTTATTTTTAAATTGGATCCAGACTTCATATGCGAAGTAAGATGAATGTAAATATAGTTTCTATGGATGTACAAACTGCTTCACTTTAATTAGTTTAATTGAATAATAGGTTAAGACTAACATAAAAATAAAATATTGAATATTTGTCTCGCATATGGTATCATTAGTTATGTCTTGACTAATGTAAGTCAAGCACTTAAAATTTACAAAGGTAAGTTTCATCTTAATGGTTAACGAGATTTAAATGTAGATATGTTAATCAATAATTAAATTAATTTTGGTTATAATTTTGCTGTACTAGACGGGGAGTTAGCGGTGCCCTGTAACTCGCAATCCGCTTTAGCGAGGTTGAATTCCATCCGGAGGCAAGTTACCTGTAATGCAGTCTCGTGCAAGTAGTGTTGATGCATGGGTCCCAAGCAATGGAAGCCCATGAATCCCGTCAGATTCGGAAGAAAGCAGCGGTAAGTGGTCACTTTCATGTGACTTGGGGACGCCTGTGCGGAGCCAACTACACGAGCAACGGTTGTAGGTACTTGTCGAGGGATGGTGTGCAGTTTAAACATATAAATTTACAATCCCATTAATGGGGTTGTTATTTTTTTGGAGGGACATTATGCACAAGGCCTTGTATAGGGAATATAGACCACTAGTATTTGATGATGTAATCGGTCAGGACCATATCATCAGGACTCTTAAAAATCAGATAAAAGAAAATAGTATGAGTCATGCCTACCTATTTTGTGGGACTAGGGGTACTGGTAAGACTACTACGGCCAAGATACTGTCTAGGGCAGTGAACTGTCAGGCCGGTGACCAAGACCACCCTTGTAACCAGTGTCCAAGCTGCCAGTCTATTTTGGATTCATCAAACCTAGATGTTATAGAAATAGATGCAGCATCCAACAATAGTGTAGATGATATTAGGGAGTTGAGGGATACTGTTAAGTATACACCAGCTAACTCCAAGTACAAGGTATATATAATAGACGAGGTTCACATGCTATCACAGGGGGCCTTCAATGCCCTTTTAAAAACCCTGGAGGAACCGCCTTCATATGTTATCTTTATACTGGCAACTACAGAGCCCAACAAGATTCCAGCAACTATCCTATCTAGGTGTCAGAGGTTTGACTTCAAGAGGGTATCTGTAGGTGACCTAATAGATAGGATGAGGAGCATATGCCAGAGTGAGTCTATAGACATAGACGAGGATGCCCTTAGGATAATAGCCAGAAATGGCCAAGGATCAGTCAGGGATTCTCTAAGTATCCTAGACAAGTGCCTATCCTTTGGCGGTAGTAGTCTGACAGGGGACCAGGTTTTAGACCTGCTAGGTGGATCCGATCCAGGTCAATTACTAGAAATGGCCAAGGCCATAATAGATGCGGATGTATGTAGGTCTATGAAAATGATAGACGACTACTTTATGTGGGGTAAGGACCTAAGGCTCTTGGTAGAGGATATTACAGACTTTTTCAGGTCCTTGATGATGGTCAAAATCTTCGGACAGGCAAGTGACCTAGTTGACTTGACCAAGGACCAAGTCCAGGAAATACTTGGCCTCGCAGGTGGAATAGATACAGAGGAAATCATTAGGATACTAACTATCTTGTCAGACCTATCTGAAAAGCTGAGATTTTCTACAAACCAGAGGATGACCCTGGAAATATATATAATGAAGCTAGCATCGCCAGCTATGGACCAGTCAGACCAGGCCCTGGCAAAGAGGTTAGAAAAGCTAGAAAAGTTGGTTGAAGATGGTAGGATTAGTATAAATGCCAACCTGTCTCCAGACCAGGTAAACCAGCTTGCCCAGGCCCAGGCAGCCAACCAGTTACCAGGCCAGGTATATTCTAGTCAGGATCCTGTGACAAAGTCAAGTCTGGACAGCCTTGATAAATTTGATATAATAGACGATGAGGACCTAGACCTTATAAATGAAAACTGGGACAGGTTCCTAGACCAGATGAAGGCGGATAAGAAGATGCCCCTAAGGGCCTTTTTAATACAAAAGCATGGTCTAAGATATAAAAATGGCATACTCTATATAATATTGGAAGACAAGTTTGAGTTTGCTATAGAGAGGTTGGAAGAAGAGGCCAACAAGGCCTATATACAGGATACCTTATCCAGGATATGTGGTCTAAAGATTGACCTGAGGTTTATCAAGGTGACTGATATGAAAAATATGAGTTTTGACCAGGAAGACCCAGTAGAAGATGAAAAGAGCCCAGAAGAGGCCCTACTTGAGGATGTTCTAGGTGATACCCTAGAGATAAAGGATGACAAGGCTTAGGACAAATAATAAGCTGAATATAAATGAAGAAAAGTGTAAATTTAGGAGGAAAAGATAATGGCTAAAAAAGGTGGATTTGGCGGAGGAATGCCAGGTGGAATGAACATGAATAACCTACTTAAGCAGGCTCAAAAGATGCAGGCAGATATGCAGAAGGCCCAAGAGGAGCTAGAAGCCAAGGAGCTAGAAGCTTCTGTAGGTGGTGGAGCAGTAGTTGTAAAGGTAAACGGTAAGAAGGAAGTAGTAGCAATCAACATCAAGCCTGAGGTAGTGGACCCAGATGATATAGAAATGCTAGAGGACCTAGTAATGAGTGCTGTAAACCAGGCCATGAGAGAAATAGATGAGCTACAAAAGTCTCAGATGGGCAAGCTAACAGGTGGTATGAACCTACCTTTCTAGTTGGCTAGTAGGGATTTAGAAGGTGATAGAAGAGTATGGAGAATTATAGCGAGCCGATCGACAGGCTCATAAATGAATTTTCAAAGCTACCAGGCATAGGCAGGAAGACAGCCCAGAGGCTAGCCTTCCACGTTATCAATATGGATATAAAGGATGTAACAGGCCTATCCAAGGCCCTGGTAGATGTTAAAAATGAAATAAAGTATTGCAGTGTCTGCTGCAATATTTCTGATTCAGAGGTATGTCCTATATGTGCCAACAGTCATAGGGACCCTTCCACTATATGTGTAGTTGAGGACCCAAGAGATGTGGCAGCAATGGAGAGAACCAAGGACTACAGTGGTCGTTACCATGTCTTAAATGGGGTTATATCACCTATGGATGGAATTGGCCCCGATATGCTAAATATCAAGGAGCTGATTTCAAGGCTGGGTGACGGTAGTGTCAAGGAAATAATCATGGCTACAAACCCTACTATTGAGGGAGAGGCCACGGCTATGTATATTTCCAGGCTAGTAAAACCTATGGGGATTAAGGTTACCAGGATAGCCCATGGTCTACCAGTAGGCGGGGACCTAGAGTATGCGGACGATGTGACGATTTCAAAGGCTCTAGAGGGAAGAAGAGAGATATGATGGACCTAGACCAGGAGTTGGAGATAGCACTGGCCTGCTTGGACCAGTATAGCTTGGACCAAGAGAGGGTTAGAAATATGGCTAAGGAATATGATGAAAACAAGGCCCTGGGGCTGGTAGTCAAGAAGAGACACAACCAGACCAAGGCAAGTAAATTAGGCAAGACTTCTAGATACAAGAGGGTCAATGATACCAGTGTGTTTAGGAATAATGCTAGAAACTTTCAATTTGATTATGAAGAGGACTACTACGAGCCTCATAGTAAAAAGTAGTTAACTTTAGGGGGTAGATACAATGCCAGATATTAAGGTTATGATTATAGGGTTTAGTTTATTGATAATAGCTTTAGACAGGATTGTTCCTAAAGACAATCCTTCATACAAGGTCATAACTTATGTGGTACGTGGAATAATGCTGGTTATTTTAGGGGTTTATATCTATAATAATATCATTAAAAACTAATCTAGAAATATCTACCTCAAAGGGGTCTAGTAATAAGATCTGATATTAGAAGTAGAAATTTTGTAAAAAAATAGCGTTGGTGAGAGAAAAAATTCTTTCCAACGCTAAATTTTTTGCAAAAAATAGGAACACACATCAAATCTCGTGTATAATTTAAATCACCACAAAATAAATAATAAGGAGAAATGGTATGTGTTCTAATGCTAGTATAACAGAAATCTTGGGAATTAACGATAACAATTTAGTAATTTCAATGAAAATACGACTGAAAAAATGCAAGATAGTAAAAAACATACTTACATATTATATAGGAGCTATAAAATAGGGATATTGATTTGGTAATGAGATCATTATCGGTATTAAACTAAAAATAATGTACAAGATGGCTTGTGAATGATATAATTAGAATATGAAAGATATTGACGTTTTTTTTGTATTGTGGTTAGAAAAACTTATGCAGTTAGAAGGAAAGGAGAATTAAAAATGATTACAAAGAGCTTCGAAAGAAAATTAGAAAAACTTGGTGCATTTGAAATTAGCTTTGATATGTTGAAATTATCAGAAAAGAATGAGAAACATTTGAAATTTTTAAATGCAGGAAGAGGAAATCCTAATTGGATTAATACCTTGGGAAGATTAGCTTTTGCAAGACTGATGGAATTTGGCGTGTCAGAATGCAAAAGAACTGTAGATAAAGGAGATTTAGCTGGATATGTTGACTCCAATGGAATTGAGGAGAGGTACAATGCTTTTTTAAATCGTGACGATGAGGTGGATGTATTTCTTAAAAAGATCGTGGAGTATAGCGTAGACCATCTAGATTTAGATAAGAAAAGCCTTATTTTGGAGCTTACAAATGGCATTATAGGAAACAATTATCCGGTTCCTAGCCGTTGTTTGGAGAATACGGAGCACATCATCAATGCATTTCTTCAAAGCATTCTATATGGGAAGGCTGATTTAAGAAAAAATACTAAGGTATTTCCAGTAGAAGGCGGTACGGCTGCAATTGTTTATATATTTGATTCCTTAAAGCATAATGGACTACTTAATGATGGAGACCGCATTGCAATCAACACACCGGTCTTTACTCCTTATATTCAGATTCCGAGACTATCAAATTTTGATTTAGCAGAGGTCTATCTTCAAGCAAGGGAAGAAAACCAGTGGCATATTCCAGATTCTGAATTTGAAAAGCTTTTGGACCCTTCTGTCAAGGCATTTTTCTTGGTGAATCCATCAAATCCGGGTTCTCGTAGTCTTACAGATGAGACTTTGGAACAGTTAAGAAAGGTAGTTGAAAAGCGTCCGGATCTTATTATTATAACAGATGATGTATACGGTACTTTTGTAAATGGCTTCCGCACTGTTTACTCCGTTTGCCCAAGAAACACTATTTTGGTTTATTCGTATTCAAAGCTTTATGGTGTTACAGGATGGAGACTCGGAGTTATAGCAATTAATGAAGATAATGTTTTTGATGAACTGATTAAGAAGCTTCCTGAGAAGAAGAAAAAAGAACTAGAAAGCGATTATTCTATCGTTACATTTAATCCTTCGGAAATGGGCTTTGTTGAAAGGATATGTGCAGACAGCAGGTCTATTGGATTGTATCATACAAGCGGGCTATCTACACCACAGCAGATTATGATGGTTCTTTTCTCTATGACTCATTTGGTTCTTGAAAATGAAAAGGATAAATACATTGAAGCTTGTAAAGAAATTACAGCGATTCGTTACCACAATTTAATGTCTACATTAGGCTTACCTGAGGATAACAGTGATTCCAATGCTAAATATTATACACTGATTGACATATATCAACTTGCAGAGACAAATTATGATAAGAACTTCGCAACATGGCTTAGAAATGAATTTGAGGAAATAGATTTTCTTTTACATCTAGCAAAGGAAGATGGTGTTGTGTTGATGGAAGGAGTTGGTTTTGGAGCAACTCCTGGTACAGTTAGAATTTCAGAAGCAAACCTAGAGGACAATGATTATAAGGAAATAGCAAACCGTATTATATCCCTTTTGAAAGAATATTACGAAAAGTATACAAAAGAGAAAAAAAAGCTATAGAATGGAGTAATTTAAAATGAATATAGATTTAATCTCACATGAAGTGTTGGAAACAGCACAACGTGTTACGGTAACAGGTTTCTCTGATATAGCCCATTATTTGATTGCTAATCCAGTTATTTCTATCTTTATATGTCTTGCACTTGGATATTTTATTGGAAAGGTAAAGATAAAATCCTTTACGGTAGGTGCCACTGTAGGAACTTTGCTGGTAGGACTTCTCATTTCCCTAATATTGAAGGGGGCAGGAACTTACGAAATTGACGGAACGGTGAAGACAATCTTTTTCTCACTATTTATTTTTACTATCGGATATGAGGTTGGACCTTCATTCTTCGCAAGTTTAAAAAAATCTGGCCTTAAAATTATTATCCTATCCATATTCTTCGCCGTGGTAGCTTTTGTAGTTTCGATTGTTTTGTTTAAGACTTTTGATATTGGAGCTGGAGAAGCTGGCGGAATTTTGGCAGGTAGTCTTACACAGTCAGCAATCTTAGGAACAGCGGATTCTACTATGAAGGCTATGCTTTCAGGAACAGAACTGAAAACGGCTGAAAGTCAAATGGCAGTTGCATATGCACTTACCTATGTTTTTGGAACGATTGGGGTAGTTGTGTTTTTGAGAAATGGTGCATCAAAGTTAATTGGTGCAAATTTGACAGATACAGTTAAGAAGAAAATTGAGCAAACAAATTTCCATGAGTCTTCTTCGGAAAACACTGTGGTTGGAAATATTAATGCACGTGCATTTTGCTTAGAAAAAGGCGCAGAACTTATTGGCAAAACAATCGGTTCCATTGAAGAACAGTACGATGATTCTCTTACAATAATTAAGATTCTTCGAGATGGTAAACAGGTGAATCCTGCACCGGATGTGCAGCTTCTTGAGAAGGATACAGTTATGATTGTAGGACTTCTTGATGCAGTATTAAATTTTGAAGCTTCTGGCATGGAGGAAACTAATGATTCAGAAGCTCTTAGGCTAGATGTTGTAAAGCAAGAAATAGTTTTAACTAACAATTTCTCTCTAGATGTTATAAAGAATCTTTCAGAAAATGGAATCGTCATTTCAGAAAGGATGAGAGATAACGATATTCTCCCTGAAGAGGAGGAGTTAAAGGCTCTCGATCACTTGACATTGGTGGGATCAAAAGCTGCTATTTCTAAGGCTGTAAAGAAACTTGGATATGTGAAGGATACAGGAACTGAGACAGATATATCTTTTATCAGCATCGGGCTTGTAGTTGGTTTATTAATAGGTGCAATCAGCTTCGTTGTATCCAAAATTCCGATCACACTTGGATCTGGTGGAGGAGCTTTAATTGGAGGACTTCTGTTCGGATATTATCAAGATAGACATTCTAACTATGGACTGATGCCGAAAGCAACCCGATGGTTTTGTAAGAGTGTTGGATTAAATCTCTTTATAGCCATTGTGGGACTTACTTCTGGAGCTTCCTTCATATCTGCATTGCAATCTATGGGCTTAAAGGTACTATTAATTGGTGTTTTGGTAACCATTTTGCCTCATATTGCTTCCGTTTACTTTGGAAGATTTGTGTTAAAGTTGGATGCTGTAGATATCATTGGTGCTCTATGTGGTGCTGGAACGTGTACAGCAGCACTTAACGGAGTTGTGGAGGAATGTGATTCAAGTATTTTTGCTATAGCATATACACCAGGATATGCAATGGGAAATATTTTACTTACAGTCTTAGGTCCTCTTGTAGTAGCAATATGCATACATTAGTTATTTGAGTAGATAAGATAGATAGATTCATACTTTTATTTTAAGGAAAAGTGTAAAGTAAAAATACTTTACACTTTTTCTTAAAATACTTGACTTTTTATAAACCTTGGTTTATCATATTACTTATGTAAAGTGTAAGACCTTTACAGATAGGAGGCAGTATGGATATTCAAAAGATGGTAGAAATCGAAATACTGTATAGTCAATACGGTCCCTTGTTGACAGACAAGCAAAGGGATATCTTGTCTATGTACTATGAAGAGGACTACTCACTAGGAGAGATCAGTAATATACTAGGGACATCCAGACAGTCCATATTTGATTCCTTGAAGAGGTCAGAGAAGTCTCTAAGAGACTATGAGGCCAAGCTAGGTATGGTAAAAAAGTTCAAGAATATAGATGAAGAGATTAACAAGCTAGCTGATAAGGTAGAAAACTTAGGCAAGAAAAGTGGTAACCTTGTGGAATCAAGTCAGCTTATAGAATTAATTGACAAGATTAGGGAGTTGATATAATGATATTTGAAGGATTATCAGATAAACTTCAAAACGCATTTGGAAAACTTAGGTCTAAGGGAAAACTGACTGAGGCTGACGTTAAGACAGCCATGAGAGAAGTTAAGATGGCCCTTTTGGAGGCGGATGTTAACTTCAAGGTTGTAAAGGACTTTGTGAAGGTTGTACAAGAGCGTTGTGTAGGCGAAGAGGTATTGAAGAGCTTGACACCAGGTCAGATGGTGGTAAAGATTGTAAATGAAGAGCTGACAGCCCTTATGGGAGATGTTCAGAGCAAGTTGACATACTCACCACAGCCACCGACTGTAATAATGATGGTTGGTTTACAGGGTGCAGGTAAGACTACAACTTCTGGTAAGCTGGGTGGTTACCTGAAAAAAGATGGTAAGTCACCACTACTAGTTGCCTGTGACGTATACAGGCCAGCAGCTATTAAGCAGTTGCAGGTTGTGGGTGAGAAACTAGACCTACCAGTATTTACTATGGGAGACCAGGTTTCACCGGTGGAGATAGCCAAGAAGGCCCTTGAGCATGCTAAGAGCCACTCAAATGATGTGGTTATTATAGATACAGCAGGTAGACTACATGTTGATGAAGTCTTGATGCAGGAATTAAAAGACATAAAAACTCAGGTAAACCCTCAGGAAATTTTATTGGTAGTTGACTCAATGACGGGTCAGGATGCTGTAAATGTTTCTGAGAGCTTTAATGAGATACTTGGTGTTGACGGGGTAGTTTTAACTAAGCTAGACGGTGACACCAGGGGTGGTGCGGCCTTATCAATAAGGGCTGTAACACAGAAGCCTATCAAATTTATTGGTATGGGAGAAAAGCTTGATAACTTGGAACCATTCTATCCTGATAGAATGGCCTCTAGAATACTTGGTATGGGTGATGTACTAAGTTTGATAGAGAAGGCTGAATCAGCCCTTGATTTGGAAAAGGCCAAGGAGTTAGGTAAGAAGCTAAAGAAGAATGAAATGGACTTTGAAGACTTCTTGATGCAGCTAGAGCAGGTTCAAAATCTGGGACCACTAGACAAGCTTTTGGAATTGGTGCCTGGTATGGGTAACCTAAAGGGTCAGATAGGTGACCTAGATAGCAAGGGCAAGGAAATAAATAGGACTAAGGCTATTATCCAGTCTATGACCCTGGAGGAGAGAAGGAATCCACAGATTCTAAATGCCTCTAGAAAGAAGAGGATAGCAAGGGGTAGTGGTACTAGTGTCCAGGATGTAAACAGACTGATTAAGCAGTTTAACGAAATGAAAAAAATGATGAAGATGTTCCAGTCAAGTGGAATGATGGGCAAGATGAAAAAGGGTGGTTTCCCTGGTATGCCTAAGTTACCTTTCTAGGTTAGCATATTCATTGTTTAGAATAAATTATATTAATATTAAATTTTTGGAGGTATTTTGAAATGGCAGTTAAGATAAGATTAAGAAGAATGGGAACTCATAAGAGACCTTTTTACAGAGTAATAGTAGCAGATGCTAGATCGCCGAGAAACGGTAGATTTATTGAAGAAATAGGATACTATAACCCATTAACAGAACCTAAGCAGGTTAAGATTGACGAAGAAAAGGCAATCAAGTGGTTGGTAACAGGTGCGCAGCCTACTGAAGTTGTTAAGAAGTTATTCGTATCAAACGGAATAATTGAAAAGTTTGAAGCAGCTAAAGAATCTAAGTAATTTTTGGTGGAGACGATAATATGAAACAACTAGTAGAAGGAATAGCAAGAGCTCTTGTTGACAATCCTGATAAAGTGCTAGTCGAAGAAATTGTGGACGGCAAGGAGATCCTACTTAAGCTAAAGGTTGATGACTCGGATATGGGTAAGGTAATCGGCAAGAAGGGGAGAATTGCTAAATCAATAAGAACTGTATTAAAATCAGTATCCAACAAGAAGAAAGTAAATGTAACATTAGAAATAGTAGAGGATTAGGCTTGCCTAATCCTTTTTTGCTAAAAAATATATTTATCTTAGTGACTAGGCTTATTTAAGAGGAAAGCATTAACAGAAGTGCTAGGAGGTAATTAAGTGACTGATAAATTGGAATATTTTAAGCTAGGTAAGATAGTGACTACCAGGGGCTTAAAAGGAGAAATTAAAATATACCCCCATACAGACAAGATAGATAGGTTCAAGGACCTTGAATACTTTTTTATAGCCAATGATAGGGAACACAAGTACCTAGTAGAAAGAGCTGTAACTGCATCCAACAATTCTATAGTTGTTAAGCTCAAGGGCTACGATACTATCGAATCAGTCCAGGCCCTGATTGGCAAGTTTATATTTGTCGATAGGGACAAATCATATCAACTGGATGAGGATGAACTTTTTATTGCTGATATGATTGGTATGGATGTGGAGACCCTAGATGGTCAAAAGGTTGGAAAATTAGTCGATGTTCTGCAATATGCAGCAAATGACGTATATGTGGTTAAGGGAGAGGATTCTAAGGAGTACCTTATCCCTGCAACATACGAAATTGTGCCGGATATTGACACAAAAAATAGGTTGATGAAGATCAAGCCTATACCGGGACTTTTGGACTAATGAGAATGCATGTGATGACACTTTTCCCTGATATATTTGCTGCATACGTAGGGGAAAGCATGATAAAAAAAGCAATAGACAATGGAATTTTAGAGATTAATTTATTTAATATTCGAGATTTTTCGGAAAATAAGCATAAGAAGGTAGACGACTATCCATTTGGGGGAGGGGCAGGCATGGTGATGACACCCCAGCCTATTATTTCCACATATGAGCATATAGTTGAGACTTACGGTCTAGACAAGCCTAGAGTTATATATCTTTCACCTAAGGGTAGGATATTTAACCAGGAAATGGCTAAGGACTTTGCACATTCTGATGACTGTATCTTTCTGTGTGGCCACTATGAGGGTATAGACCAGAGGGTTATAGATATGATAGTTACTGAAGAAATATCAATCGGTGACTATGTTTTAACTGGAGGAGAGCTCCCCGCCCTGACCATGATTGATGCCATTTCTAGGTTGATACCAGGTGTTTTAAATAGGAATGAGAGCTTTGAGGATGAGAGCTTAGAGAATAATCTACTTGAGTATCCCCAGTATACTAGGCCCAGAGACTTTAGGGGGGTGGAAGTACCGCCTGTCTTAGTGTCAGGCAATCATGGTAACATAGACAAGTGGAGACTAGAAGAGTCTAAGAAGATAACGAAGGATAGGAGGCCAGATTTATGGGACAAGTACCAGGCCTCTCACAGGGAAGATAATAAAAAAAAGAGACGAACTCGAAAGGCGGATTAATATGGAAAATAGAAAAAAAGTTAAGGCGATAGGTATAGAGACCTTTGTCTTTCTAACGATATTTATTGGAGGATTTTCTTGGTTAGGTAGTGTGATGGGTGTAGGACCAATGTTTAAGACAATGATGGCTACAGCTCATGACCTCCTACTAAATACAGTATTTTTAATAATGGCTATGGCTGTTCTAGCGGGTGCTATCAGTAGTTTACTATCAGAATTTGGGGCTATAGCCTTGATCAACAAAATATTTGCACCTTTGATGAAGCCAATTTGGGGCCTACCAGGTGCGAGTATAACTGGTGTTGTTGCTACATACCTATCTGATAACCCAGCAATTATACCATTCGCTAAGGATAAGACATTTACACAGTATTTCAAGAAATACCAGGTACCAGCCCTTTGTAACATAGGCACAGCCTTTGGTATGGGTCTTATAGTTACAACATTTATGATAGCCCAGGGTAAGGAATATATAGCACCAGCCTTAATAGGTAATGTGGGAGCTATAATAGGTTCTATTATAAGTGTTAGACTAATGTTAAGACAGACTAAAAAGTACTATGGTGCCCAGGCTATGGAGCCATATGATGAAAGTCTAAGTGGGGCTGACATGGATAGTCAGGCAGAGTTTAGGCTAGTAAGAGAAGGGAACCTATTCCAGAGAGTTCTAGACTCATTGCTTGAAGGTGGTAAGAACGGTGTTGAAATGGGTGTAGCTATTATACCAGGTGTTTTAATCGTTTGTACTCTAGTTATGATGCTAACTTTTGGACCAGGAGAAAAGGGATATACAGGCGCTGCCTATGAGGGTGTAAAGTTGCTTCCATATATAGGACAGAAGATAAGCTTTATACTTGAACCACTATTTGGATTCAAGTCACCAGAGGCCATAGCCTTCCCAATAACAGCCCTAGGAGCAGTTGGAGCGGCTATCTCACTAGTACCAGAGTTTATTAAAAGCGGGGCAATAGCTCCAAATGATATAGCTGTATTTACAGCGATGGGTATGTGTTGGTCAGGTTACCTAAGTACTCATATAGGTATGATGGATGCCCTAAAGTCAAGAGACCTAGCAGGTAAGGCAATCCTTGCCCATACAATTGGTGGTCTTTGTGCAGGTATATCTGCCCACCTAATATTTATGCTAATTGCCCACTAAAGACAATTTATTAAAACTTAATTAGATATGAAAAAGGCTATGCTTAAAATCCTATATTTAGAGCATAGCCTTTCTTTTATCTAATTTATGTATAGCTTTTTCTTGCTAGAGGGGGCTATTTAACAAGGGCCTTGTGGAATTTCTTTTTACCCTTCTTAATTATTACACCTTCCTTAAGATCATCTAGGCTGATTGTAAGGTTAAGGTCATCAACCTTCTTGTCAGAAATCGTAAGACCACCCTGCTGAACAAGCCTTCTTACCTCACTCCTAGATGGTACTAGGTCACATTCTAGCATTAGGTCAGTAACATTTATTACACCATCTGTAAGCTTAGCTGGATCAATTTCAGTTGTTGGCATATTAGAATCATCTGCCCCGCCAGCAAAAAGGGCCTTAGATGCTTCCTGAGCCTTCTTGGCATCTTCTTCAGAGTGGACTAGTTTAGTCATTTCATAAGCAAGTAGTTCCTTTGCTTCGTTTAACTTGGCACCCTCCCAGGCTTCCATCGGCTCGATTTCTTCAAGTGATAGGAAAGTTAGCTTTTTGATGAAGTTGATAACATCAGCATCATCTACATTTCTCCAGTACTGGTAGAAGTCAAATGGAGAAGTCTTATTAGGGTCAAGCCATACAGCTCCACCTGCAGTTTTACCCATCTTAGTTCCGTCTGCCTTTGTAAGTAGAGGAATTGTCATTGCATGGGCATCTTGTCCTAGCTTTCTACGGATTAATTCAGTACCGCCAAGTAGGTTAGACCACTGGTCGTTACCACCCAGCTGGATATTGCATCCGTACTCTTTGTATAGGTGGTAGAAGTCATATGACTGCATTACCATGTAGTTGAATTCAAGGAATGATAGTCCTTTTTCCATCCTGTTCTTGTAGCATTCAGCCCTTAGCATGTTGTTAACAGAGAAGTGTGGACCAACCTCTCTTAACATTTCTATATAGTTAAGCTGAAGTAACCAATCTGCATTGTTGACCATAATAGCCTTGTCATCGCTAAAGTCTATAAACTTAGACATCTGGACCTTGAAGCAGTCACAATTGTGCTGGATAGTTTCCGGTGTCATCATAGTACGCATATCTGTACGACCTGATGGGTCACCTATATATCCAGTACCTCCACCAACTAGGACAACAGGCTTGTTACCAGCCAACTGTAGCCTTCTCATTAAGGCTAGGGCCATGAAATGACCAACGTGTAGTGAATCTGCAGTAGGGTCAAAGCCTAGATAGAATATAGCCTTACCAGTATTTACTAGATTTTTAATTTCTTCTTCGTTTGTTATTTGGGCAATTAAGCCACGTGCTTGTAGTTCTTCAAAAACTCCCATTAGTACACCTCTTTCTTAAAATAATATTCCTAAATCAAATAAGTATATAATTTTGTAATAAGTCCACATATATTATACACTATATAAATACAAAATAAAAGTGGGGCAAATTATAAAAGGCTTCCTACACCTGTGTAAGAAGCCTTAATGATTAATTTATATTAGGGCTCCTTTATTATCATTGGAAATAGAGCCACTAGAATTTGCTATGTGACCCTTAACTCTTATAATAATAAACGTAACCAAAAATTGCCATATTTAACTTGCTTGTCGAATTGTCTATACTGTTTCTTTTCATTTTGGTTACCTCCCTTAAAAATTTATTAGTAATTGTAACACTTATTACTGGTATTTGTCAATACAATTCCTAATATTTTCAATATTAATGTTACTTGTAAAAGTAAATTCCATATCATGGCGGAATTTACTTTTACAAGTAACAAAAATACAATAAATATCATTTAAACTATTGACAATACTATTATCTAAGGGTATAATATAATGGTTATTGAGTACGGGCGTACCTCTTTTACAAAGGTCAAGTATTTATGTACGTCTATGATATTAGGAGGAAGAAATGAACGAATTAATTAAGGCTATTGAAGCCGCACAGGTAAAATCAGATGTTCCTAATTTTGGACCAGGGGACACAGTTAAAGTACACGTTAAAATCGTCGAAGGTAAGAGAGAAAGAATCCAGGTTTTCGAAGGTCTTGTTATTAAGAGACAGGGCGGAGGAATCAGAGAAACTTTCACTGTTAGAAAGATATCTTTCGGTGTAGGTGTAGAAAGAACATTCCCAGTTCATTCACCAAAGATTGAAAAGATTGAAGTTACAAGATTTGGTAAGGTTAGAAGAGCTAAGATCAACTATATCAGAGGTAGAGTTGGTAAGGCTGCTAAGATCAAAGAAGCTAGAGGCAAAAGAAAATAATCTAGCATATACAAGTATGTATATTAGTAAATTAGGGTGTCTCAGGATGCCCTTTTTTAGTGTAAAGAGTCTGGGAACAATGGGGTCCTTGGATTGAAATAAAGGGCTTTCTCAAGCCCAGCTATGACAAAATGGTCATAGGAAGGAGGAAGTATGAGCTATAACGATGAATATTTGAGGGATGATAACCTAAATATAAACTGGTATCCTGGTCACATGAAGAAAACCAGGGAGCTAGTACAGAATAATTTAAAGCTAGTAGACGTGGTAATAGAACTCCTAGATGCCAGAATACCACTTAGCAGCAAGAATCCTGACATTGATAGGCTAGTAGGTGATAAGCCTAGGATAGTCCTGTTGAACAAGACGGATATGTGTGAAAAGTCTGCCATAGATGCTTGGGTGGCATATTTCGCCAAAGAAGGTGTAAAGGCCATCCCAATTAATGCAATGACTGGTACAGGTGTTAATAAGGTAATAAGTGAGTGTAAGGCTGTTACTAGGTCAATGATGGAAGGCCTGGCTGAAAAGGGAAGAAGAGAGAGGGCTATCAGGATTATGATAGTTGGTGTACCAAATGTTGGTAAGTCATCCCTAATCAATAAACTATCTGGTAGAAGGTCAACTCAGACTGGAGATAGGCCTGGTGTTACCAAGGGCAAGCAGTGGGTTAAAATCAGGGGTGACATGGAGCTTTTAGATACTCCAGGTATACTTTGGCCAAAGTTTGAAGACCAGGAAGTAGCCTTAAACCTTGCCTTTACAAGGGCAATTAAGGATGAAATACTAGATGTTGAGACTCTAGGCCTAAGGCTAATTGAGAGGTTGATGGAGATTGCCCCAGACCTTTTGATGGAGAGATATAAGCTAGAATCTATTGGTCCACAGGGTATTGATACTATGGAAGCCATTGGTAGGAAGAGGGGCTTCATACTTGGTAATAGGGAGCTTGACTATACTAGGATAGCAACTACGGTCCTAAATGAGTTTAGGGAAGGTAAGATTGGTAAAATAGTATTAGAGATGCCTTCAATCTAGCTTGATAAATTATTCTCGGTGCTTGACTAGAAAAAAAATTAAAAATATAATTACTATAGGTAATATATTATAGAAATCCACCGATTGAAAAGTTATCGAATGGGAGGAATTAGATGAAAAAATTGGTAAATAAGGCCTCAAATTGGTTGGAAATAAATTTGGATAATTTGGAGTACAACTTTAGGGGAATAAAGAATAAGATACCTGAAGGCACAAAGATGTGTATGGTAATAAAGTCAAATGCTTATGGACATGGGGCAGTTGAAATAGCCAGGTTTTATGAAGAATTAGGCGCAGATTTTTTTGCAGTTGCCAGGCTAAATGAGGCTCTAGAGCTAAGAGACCATGGAATAACAAGTCCTATCTTAAATCTTGGCTATACAAATCCTATGACAATAGAGGATTCCATTAGGAATAATGTATCTATGACGGTATTTGACCTTGAATTAGCTCGTGAAATTGACAAGGTTGCTAGGGAAATTGGAATTAAGGCAAAGATCCATCTGAAATTAGATACGGGCATGTCAAGGTTAGGCTACGTAGTCCTAGATGATAAGGTTGAAGAGATAGCAGCTGAAATAAAGGAAATTAGTGAGCTAGAAGGCATAATACTAGAGGGTATGTATACCCACTTTGCCACTGCTGATGCCAGAAATAAGGAATTTGAGAATTTACAGACACATAGGTTTTCAGAGATGGTTGAAAAAATAAAGGATATGGGTGTAGAGATTGACTATATACACTGCTCTAATAGTGCAGAAATATTGGATTGTGATGAAAAATACGATATGGTTAGGCCAGGTATAATCCAGTACGGTGTCTACCCATCAAATGAGGTTAATTATTCTATAGATATTAAGCCAGTTATGGCCTTTAAGGCTAAGGTTTCCAATGTTAAGATACTAGATGCTGGTACATCAATCAGCTATGGTAGAGTCTACTTCACTACTGTAAGGGAAAAAATAGTAAGTATAGCAGCCGGCTATGCGGACGGCTTCTTGAGGGGGAGGAGAAATCCATATGTATATATCAATGGGGTAAAGTGCTCTATAGTTGGTAGGATATGTATGGACCAGTCTATGGTTAGGGTGCCTATGGATATGGATGTTAAGGTAAATGATGATGTCCTAGTCTTTGGTGATGACCTAGTTTCCGTGGATGATGTAGCAAGGGATTGTGATTCAATAGCCCATGAGGTTATGTGTATGATGAGTAGGCGTGTGCCTAGGGTTTACTATAGGCATGGTGAAATAGTATCTATAGTTGACTACTTATGAAGATAAGTAATGAATCAGTAAATTTCAATTACGGATTAGATAGGGAGGTTTATATGCTGAAGGATTTAGACCTAAGCCAAATAAATAAATTAAAGACCAAGGAAATAAAGGACCTGGCTGACAGGATTACCCAGGAGGAATACCTAGATTTCATAGAGGTTTTTTCAGCTGATGAGAGGAAGTCTGTCCAGGCCATATGTGACAAGCTGAAGAAGGTCCTAATCAGGCTTCAGGCAGAGGAAGAAAGGTTGGACCTCCTAAATTACTACGAAAATGAGTGCTATAAAAATGGGGCAGTATTTGTAGCAGGACTTGATGAGGTTGGCAGGGGACCCTTGGCTGGACCAGTAGTGGCTGCAGTTGTAGTCCTTAAGCCAAATGCCAGGATTCCAGGTATAAATGACTCTAAAAAGCTGTCAGAGGAAAAGAGGGAGTCTCTATACGATACAATAATAAACGAAGCGATAGACTATGGCATAGGTATGGCAGACAATAATGAAATAGATGAACACAACATCTTAAACGCAACCTATATAGCCATGAAAAGAGCTTTAGAAAAGCTAGAAGTAGATGTAGATTGTCTCTTAAATGATGCAGTAAGGATACCAGGAGTGGATATTCCACAGCTACCTATTATAAAGGGGGATGCCAAGTCTATATCAATTGCTGCGGCAAGTATAGTAGCCAAGGTTACTAGGGATAGGATGATGGTAGATTATGACAAGGAATATCCAGGTTATGGATTTGCTTCGAATAAGGGCTACGGCACTAGGGACCACTACCAGGGTCTAGAAAAATTTGGTAGAACAAAGATACATAGGAATAGCTTTTTGAAGAATCTTCGAGGTTGACCTATATATGTGTATATGGAGGTATGGATATGGAATACAAGGAAATGCTAGATAGGGCAAGAGAAAAGTATAATGGATCATGTAAGGTCTGTAGGGTATGTGATGGTGTTGCCTGTCGTGGTCAGGTTCCAGGTATGGGTGGTAAGGGCACAGGTAAGGCCTTTATAGAAAATGTTGAAGCCCTAGACAGGATTAAACTTAATATGAGAGTTATCCATAAGGTGGCTGAACCGGATATGTCTATAGACCTATTTGGAAAGAAGCTAGATCTACCTGTGATGGCAGCACCTATAACTGGTACAATCCTTAATATGGGGGGCCTAGTTACTGAAAAGGAATATATTGAGCCTGTAATAGAAGGCTGTAAAAATATGGGTACTTATGCCATGGTAGGGGATACAGCAGTACCTCAGATACTACTAGACAACCTAGAGGTGATGGAAAAGTACGATGGGGCTGGTATTGTATTTATAAAGCCATGGGAAAATGCAAATATAATAGAAAAGATTAAAAAGGCAGAAAAGACTGGTGCAATAGCTGTTGGTGTTGACCTAGATGCTTGTGGTCTAGTTACACTTAAGCTACATGGAACACCTGTATTTGCTAAGAATGTAGAAGAGATAAGAGAACTTGTAAATTCAACGGACCTTCCCTTTATCTTAAAGGGTATAATGACTCCTGATGAGGCCCTTATGGCAGTTGAGGCTGGAGTTTATGGTATAGTTGTATCCAACCATGGAGGAAGGGTACAAGACTATACTCCAGGAACTGCAGATGTACTTCCTGAAATTGCCAAGGTAGTAGATGGCAGGGTAAAGGTATTCGTAGACGGAGGAATAAGGACTGGTGTGGACGTTTTAAAGATGTTGGCCTTGGGTGCTGATGCCTGTCTAATAGGCAGACCTTTTATAACAGCTTCCTTTGGTGGTCAGACTCAAGGGGTTGAGATGTATATTTCAAGGCTAAAGGCAGATCTAGAGGCGGCTATGGTATTGACTGGTTGCCAGGACCTTGCATCTATAGATGATAGGATAATATATAAGTAAGAATATATTTTATATGACTAGAAGTTAAGCAATTGACTTCTGGTCTTTTTTTTATGGACTTTATTTATTCTAAAAATCGTACATAAGACTATAGATCTAACTAGGCTTATGGAGGTTTTATGAATAATTACGAGATTGGTATGATAGGAGAAGAGGCAGTAGCCCTTTATCTAGGAAGAATAGGATGTAGGATACTTGATAGGAACTACAGAACTAGGAGGGGTGAAATAGACATAATTTTTGTTGAGAATGAAGTTTTAGTTTTTGGTGAGGTGAAGACCAGAAATAGTACATACTTTGGAAATCCTGCCCAAGCTGTTGATTCAAAGAAGATGGCCAGGATTATTTGCCTTGCCAAAAATTACCTTTCCTCAAAGGGAAGCTTGGATTGCCCAGTAAGGTTTGATGTATTTGAAGTATATTTCAAAGAAAAGAAGATAAAGCACATAAGAAATGCTTATACCATAGGAGGTAATATATGATTAACAAGATCAAGTCAGGTATGGTTATGGGTGTAGATGGCCTAATCGTCGATATTGAGGTTGATATATCAAAAGGGATGCCCTACTTTAGTGTAGTGGGTCTTGCTGGCACAGAGGTTAAGGAGTCAAAAGAGAGGGTTAGGTCGGCAATTTTAAATAGTGGCTATGACTTTCCTCTAAGTAGGCTAGTAATAAACCTGTCACCTGCAGACATTAAAAAGGATGGTGCCTACCTTGACCTCGGTATTTGTGTTGGTATACTTAGGTCTAGGATTAAACAGTCAGATGACTACCTGGCAGAATCTGGTTTTTTGGGAGAATTATCCCTTGATGGTAGGGTAAAGAACATGAGGGGGATTCTTTCCATTGTAATAAGGATGAAAAAAGAAGGGATCAAGAGGGTTTTTATACCTATAAGCAACTATCCTGAGTGTAGAGGGATAGGTGGGATGGAAATTATAGGCATTGATAGCGTTAAGGAGTGTATAAAGCTATTAGAAATGGCACCTAAAGATAGGGAAGTATATATGTCCAGCAAATACGCTAACCTATATGGGGATAATAAAATTAATGGTCCAATCTTAGGTCAAGCCGAGAATAATGAAGGTGTATTATCAAAAAGTGAATATAGTATGCAAGCGGCCGGAAATCAGGGAATCATAGATGAAAAGTATAGTGAGTCAGATATAAGTAGACCTGGAATTGTGGAGGATGACTTTTTTAATATTAGGGGCAATATACTTGCCAAGAGGGCCGCCATGATAGCAGTAGCTGGAGGGCATAACCTCCTTATGATAGGTCCACCCGGAACTGGTAAGACAATGATAGCTAGGTCTATTAGGACAATATTGCCTAGACCTAATACCCAAGAAGAATTAGAAATTACCCAGATATATAGTGCTGCAGGTCTCCTAAGAGAGGGGCAGGGCCTAATAAGAGTCAGACCCTTTAGACAGCCCCACCATACGGCTACAAAGATATCTATTATAGGTGGTGGTTCCAAGGCTAGCCTGGGTGAGATTACCCTGGCCCATAGGGGGGTCTTATTTCTAGATGAGGTAGCAGAGTTTCCCAAGCAAATACTAGAGGCCCTAAGACAACCTATTGAAGATTCTGTAGTAAATATTTCGAGGATCAACCACAGTGTGACCTATCCTGCCGCCTTTCAATTGATAGTATCAATGAATCCTTGTCCCTGTGGCTACTACAAAAGTCATAAGGAGTGTAGCTGTAGACAATACGAAATAGACAAGTATCTAGGAAAGATATCTGGGCCTATATTGGATAGGATGGATGTTTTTTGTGAGGTTGGAAAGGTTGATTTTGAAGAATTCGATGATAGGTCTAAGAGTATGACCTCCAAAGAAATCTTGCAGATCATCGAAGTGGCAAGGAGGATTCAAGCGAATAGATTTAATGATAGGGATTTCTATGTGAATTCTCAAATGACAAGTGAAGATATAGAAAGGTATTGTAGCCTGGACCGGGATTCGGCCATGGTGGCAGGAAGCCTATATAAAAAATATGGCTTGAGTAATAGGTCCTACACTAGGCTGATAAAGCTAGCCAGGACTATAGCAGACCTAGAAGCAAGGGAGAGTATTTCTAGTCGGGATATTGTAGAGGCCTTTTCCTACAGGAAGGCTTATTATAAGTACTTTTGTCACTATTAGTGGACAGATAGTTTCCATATAGGGAACTGGATATTGTAGTAATGAGATTTTTTAAGGAATAGTAGGTGTATAAGATTTGGAGGATGGAATATGGATAATTTTTTTATATGGGCCAAGGAAGTTGTAGGTATAGGGTCTAGGGAAATGAAGCTTTTTTATGAAGAAAATATGGCAGAGCTAAGGTCTATATTTTCAGATGATACCAATATAATCTCAATTGGTAAGCTAGCTAGCCATACAGGAGTGGATAAAGCGCCTAGGCAAGACAGACTTCAAGAACCAGAAGTATGTATAGGGGTTAGGTCATTTATAGATTGGATTTTAAGTATTGGAAATAGTTATTTTTCTAAAAAAGTAATGGATAAGATTAGGAAATATGGATATGACCAGACCCTTATAGATGAAATTAAAAATAATATAAGCTCAAGCAAGGTCTTATTAGTTACTTATGATTCAGAGGATTATCCTAGCCTGCTTAGGAATGTCTACGATCCGCCCTATATCCTCTATTATTATGGGGATATATCTATAGTAAACAAGTACCCCTTCCTATCGGTTGTAGGAGCAAGGAAGTGTACTGACTATGGGAAAAATGCCAGCAAGTACCTGGTCAAGGACCTATCAGAAGCTGGTATAGGCATAGTGAGTGGCTTGGCCCTGGGGATTGATTCTTATGCCCATAGCTACTGTATGGATGGTGGGTCTCCAACAATTGCAGTGATGGGGACTGCCATAGACAATATATACCCAAGGTCTAACACCAGGCTCTTTAAAGAAATAATCGACAAGGGTGGCCTCGTTTTATCCGAGACAGGTCCAGGAGGCCAGACCTTTAGGGCTAGCTTTGCCATGAGAAATAGGATAATAGCAGGACTATCCAGGGGAACCCTGGTTATAGAGGCGGGAAAGAAGAGCGGGTCCCTAATAACAGCTACCTATGGACTTGATAACGGTAGGGAGGTTTACCTAGTGCCTGGAAGTATTTTTTCAGAACTTTCATATGGCTGCAATGAGATGATAAGTAAGGGGGGAAAAATAGTACAGACTAGCCGAGATATACTAGAAGATTATGAAAGCTTTTATTCTTTTGATTCATTAAATAACAAAAAAAATAAGAAAAATGCTAGTAATATTGACTCCGTTTGTGATAATATTAGAAATGATAAGTTAGAAAGGCAACAATTTTCTGAACACGAGCAGGCTATTTTAAAGCTCTTGTCTGAAAAAGGAGCCCTAGATATTGACAAGATTTCCCTCTACCTCAATATTGAGATAGGGGATGTCATATTTTATGTCAATAATTTGACTATGATGGATTATATTTTAGAAGTAGGCATAAATACCTACGAATTAAATAGGATCCTTATAATATAAATAAATGGAGGTGTTGTTTGTGCCAAAAGCTTTAGTAATAGTCGAGTCTCCAGCGAAGGCAAAGACTATCGAAAAATTTCTAGGCAAAAACCACTATGTTGTAAAGGCATCTGTAGGACATATAAGAGATTTACCCAAGAGTAGGCTGGGTGTCGATATAGATAATAATTTTGAACCCGAGTATATAAACATTAGGGGAAAGGGTCCAATAATAAAGGACCTTAAAAAGGAAGCTAAAAAGGCTTCGAAAATATATCTAGCAACCGACCCCGATAGAGAGGGAGAGGCAATCTCCTGGCACCTATCTTATTTACTTGAAATAGATCCTGAGAGCCAATGTAGGATAGAATTTAATGAAATTACAAAGGATACAATCAAGAAGGCCATCAAGAAACCAAGATCGATAAATATTGATTTAGTTGATGCCCAGCAGGCAAGAAGGGTCTTGGATAGGCTATTGGGCTACCAGATTAGTCCAATCTTATGGCAGAAAATAAGGAGAGGTCTAAGTGCTGGTAGGGTCCAGTCGGTCACTACTAAATTGGTATGTGATAGGGAAACAGAAATTGAGAACTTTGTACCTGTTGAATACTGGTCTTTAGACCTAGTTTCTGAGGTGGCAGGATGTCCAGTTGATTTTTCTTTTTATGGTATAGATGGTAAGAAGTTAGACCTGAACAATGAAGACCAGGTCAATGAGATCATTGAAAATATAAAGGAATCAAAAATTCTTGTTAAGAATATAGATACAAAGACTAGGAAGAGGGCTACAGTCAAGCCTTTTACTACCTCTGTACTTCAGCAGGAAGCTGTAAATAGGCTGGGCTTCACTACAAGGAAAACTATGAAGGTAGCCCAGGAACTATATGAAGGTGTAAGTATAAAGGGTGAAGGTAGTGTAGGTTTGATATCTTACATTAGAACTGATTCACAGAGGCTGTCTGAAGAAGCAAAGTCTTCTGCAAAGGACTTTATATTGAGCTCATATGGACAAAAGTATCATTCAGCAAGTAAGGACAAGAAGTCCAAGTCTAAGACTAATTCCCAGGATGCCCACGAGGCTATTAGACCTACATCTGTCTATAGGCACCCAGAAGAAATAAAGGCTTCTTTATCAACAGACCAGTACAAGCTTTACAACCTAATATGGAAGAGGTTTGTAGCTAGTCAGATGTCAGATGCCCTATATGAAAGTATGAGTATAGAGGCTACTATCGGACAATATACTTTCAAGGCATCAGGTTCAAAGCAGGTTTTCGATGGTTTTACCAAGGTATATGACTATTATGATAGGGAGGATAAAATCCTACCAGAAATCAAGCTTAATGATAAACTACCAGTTAAGGAGGTAGATCCTAAGCAACACTTTACCCAGCCACCACCAAGGTATACAGAGGCGAGTCTGGTAAAAACGCTTGAAGAACTAGGGATTGGTAGACCTTCCACATACGCACCTACTATAGGTACTATCCTAACTAGGGGCTATGTAGAAAAAGAGGGGCCTGCAATCAAGCCAACAGAGCTTGGGAAGATAGTAACAGATATTTTAGAAGAAAACTTTGAAATGTTGACAGATGTTGACTATACAGCCCAGATGGAATCGAGATTAGATAAGATTGAAGAGGGTCTTGAAGATTGGAAAAATGTCGTTTCTGAATCATATGCCCCACTGGCTTCTTCTATAAAAGAGGCTATTGAAAATATAGAGAAGATTAATATGGACGAAGAAACTGATGAAATCTGTGAACTTTGTGGGTCTAACATGGTAATCAAGCATGGCAGGTTTGGTAAGTTCATGGCCTGTAAAAACTATCCAGAATGTAAGAATACTAAGCCTATAGTAGACAAGGTTGGAGTAAAATGTCCAAAGTGTGGAGATGGAGACATAATACTTAGAAAGTCAAAAAGGGGTAGGGTATTCTATGGATGTAGCAACTTCCCTGATTGTGACTTTGTAGAATGGAACAAGCCTACAGGTCAAGTCTGTCCTGAGTGTGGTTCTCATATGGTTGAAAAGGTTACTAAGAAGGAAAGTAAGTCCATCTGTTCTAACAAGGATTGCATAACTAATAAAAAGGAAAAAAAGGCCAAGACCAAGTAGCTTGAATGCCTTAAAACAAACTTGGAATTAAAAAGTTATTAGAATAGAATGAAAATTATAAAAATACTTGTCAAAATAGTTGAAAAAATATACATAGTGTGGTAATCTTAACTTGTATTGTATTGTTTGAATTGTGTGTATTTTAAAAAAATAAGGTTACATACAGGTTGATTTGGACAATTATAAATAAGATCAGTAAATAAATATATGATAATTAATAAAATTAGGAGGGTTACCACATGACAAGTGATTTGTTATTAAATACGAGAAAGATAAACAAGACACTTCAGTCTAATGCGGGGACATCTGTTTCCTTTGAACAGCTATCAGTTATCTTAAGCGATGTACTGGATTCAAATGTCTACATAGTTAGCTTGAAGGGTAAGGTATTAGGACACCATCTACAGAAGCCAGAGGACAGTTCAATAATCATCGACGAAGATAGCAATAAGAACGTGTTCCCAGTTGAGTATACTGAAAATATTCTGAAGATATTAGAAACTAGAGAAAATATATCTGGAGAAGAGGCCCTAAAGTTCTTCCCACATGAACAAAATAGGTTGGCTAAGTTTACGACAGTTGTACCTATATTTGGAAGTGGTGAAAGACTAGGAACACTACTATTATCTAGGTATAATAAGGCTTTTGTTGATGAAGACCTAGTAGTTGCTGAATATGCAGCGACTGTTGTAGGCCTAGAAATCATAAGGGCTATAAGTGAAGAGATGGAAGAAGATATGAGGAAGAAGGCCGTTGTTAAGATGGCTATAGGAACACTTTCATATTCTGAGCTTGAAGCAATAGAACATATATTTAATGAATTAGATGGTAATGAGGGTCTACTAGTTGCCAGTAAGATAGCAGATAAGGTTGGAATTACTAGGTCTGTAATAGTAAATGCACTTAGAAAGTTTGAAAGTGCAGGAGTAATAGAGTCTAGGTCGCTTGGTATGAAGGGAACTCATATTAGGATCCTAAATGACAAGCTGCTAGATGAGCTAGCAAAGGTAAGATAGAAATATATAATAAAGCTATGCAAGTGATTGCTTGTAAGCTACCAGTATATATTATGTATGTTAAAAGTGGCGTTAGGGTGGTTTACTACCTTGACGCCATATTTTTTAGGAGGAAGATATGCCATTAGCAGATAAGTATAGGCCTACAAGGATAGAGGATGTCGTCGGTCAAAAGCATATTATTGGTAGAGGTAAGCTCTTGAATAATATGATAGAAAAGGCCTATTTTCCAAATATGATATTTTTTGGTCCACCAGGTGTGGGCAAGACGACAGTGGCTGAGATAATAGCAGCCAGGGCAGATAAGAAGTTTTTTAAAATCAATGCATCTAACTCTTCTATTGATGATATAAAGAGGGTTGTAGCCTCAATAGGCAGTCTTGATGCCCAAAATGGAATACTCCTATATATTGATGAGATTCAGAGCTTTAATAAAAAGCAGCAGCAGTCGATTTTGGAGTTTATAGAAAATGGTCAGATAAGCTTGATAGCAAGTACGACAGAAAATCCCTACCACTATGTATACAAGGCCATCTTGAGTAGAAGTGTAGTAATGGAGTTTAAGTCAATTTCACTTGATGAGATAGTTAAGGGACTCGAAAATATAGTTAATAAATACAAGGAGAATACTAATCTAGATCTTGTGTGTGATAGAGATGCCTATGAGGCAATGGCGAATGCATCAGGAGGCGATATGAGGTCAGCAACAAACATTTTGGAGTTGGCAATTAGCGAGTCTAGATTGGACAAGGATGCTAGGGCTAGGATTGATATGGGTGTAATAGAGGGGCTAAATATTTCTACCAGCTATAACTTTGACACTAGTGGTGATGTCCACTACAACCTTTTAAGTGCCTTACAAAAATCTATAAGGGGTAGCGATCCAGATGCTGCTGTATACTACTTGGCCCGTCTGATTAAGGGGGGAGACCTAGCAAGCATAATTAGAAGACTCCTAGTTATAGCTTCGGAGGATATTGGAATGGCCTATCCCAATGCCATTGTAATAGTTAAGGCCTGTGTGGATTCTGCCATGCAATTAGGCCTACCAGAGGCAAGGATACCCCTAGCTCAAGCTTGTATAGTTCTGGCTACTGCACCAAAGTCAAATTCAGCCTACCTTGCAGTAGACAGAGCCTTGGCAGATATAGATAGGATGGTCCAGGATGATATACCTAGCCATCTCTTAGATGCCCATTATAGGGGGGCAAAGGCCCTTGGACATGGCCAGGGATATAAGTATCCACACGCCTATCCAGACCACTATGTAGACCAGCAATACCTACCAGACAATATGGTCGACAAGGTATATTATGAGCCACAGGCCAATAAATTTGAAGGCCAGATTAGAGACTTTATGAATTATCTTAAGGGTAAGAAGGCTGAATAGGGTACATAGAACAGGTTTGATAGTTTATAAATAATATTAAAAAGAATCTTGAAATTTTAATAAAATTTTAATCTTGACTTTTTTACTAGGATATAATATTATAGATATAGAGTTAATTCATATTAATTTACTAGGAATTAATTCAGAAGAGGTGAAAACAATGAAGCTTTCGACTAAGGGTAAGTACGGTTTAAAGGCAATGTTTGAACTAGCTGTCAGTGGCAATGAAAAGGATCCAGTTCCTCTAAAGTATATTGCAAATAGGCAAGAGATATCAGACCAGTATTTAGAGCAGATTTTCTCATCACTTAAAAAGGCCGGCTTGGTCAAGAGTGTAAGAGGGGCTCAAGGAGGTTACTTCCTTTCTAAGCCTGCATCTGAAATAACTGTAGCAGATATCTTAAGAGTATTAGAAGGGGATATGGCCTTTACGGAATGCTTGTTGGATGAAGATGCCTGTAAGAATTTTGATTCATGTTCAACTAGGTATGTATGGGCTAGGATCAAGCAGGCAATAGAGGATGTTACAATGTCTATATCCTTACAGGATATGGTAGATGATTACAATTCAAACTTCAATTACAGGGAAGATGACATTACTTTAAAAATGAGAGAAATTAAATAACTCTTAAATATATTTTATCGATAAAAAGAAGGGCCTCGAGCTCTTCTTTTGAGTTTACGAGGATTTTGGAGGAAAGATGAAAAGAGTTTTATTGGGTATGAGCGGTGGAGTAGATAGTTCAGTTGCTGCCTACCTACTACAGAAGGAAGGCTACGAGGTTGTAGGTGCAACTATGGCCTTGTGGGACTTTAAGGATGGAAATAATGATAGGTCAATCGAGGATGCAAGGGATGTCTGTGAGAGGTTGAATATAGACCACCATGTTCTTGATTTCAAGGATGACTTTAAGGGTCAAGTTGTGGACAATTTTATAGATGAGTATTTTGCGGGGAAGACACCAAATCCATGTGTTTTTTGCAATAAGACTATTAAATTTGGGCTTTTATTCGACAAGGCCAAGGACCTAGGTTGTGACTATGTAGCAACTGGCCACTATGCCCTTGTGAAATTTAATGAGACAAGTGGCAAGTATGAAATAAGGAAGGCATCAAGTGATAGCAAGGACCAAACCTATGTCCTTTATAATCTTAACCAGGAAAAGCTGGCTAAGACCCTATTTCCAATTGGTAGATATGATAAGAATACTATTAGGCAGATAGCTAAAGAAATTGGTCTCGAGGTTCATAATAAGCCAGATAGCCAGGATATATGCTTTATACCAGACCATGACTATGAAGGCTTCTTGAAGGAAAATTCCAACAAGAAGATAGAGGCTGGTAACTTTGTAGATAAGTCAGGTAAGATTCTAGGAAAGCATAAGGGTATTATTAGCTATACTATAGGCCAGAGGAAGGGGCTTGGTATAACCTTTGGTAAACCAACATATGTGGTTGATATTAATGGCCAGGATAAGTCTATTGTTCTTGGGGATAATGATGACCTATTTAAGACAAGCCTTACTGCAAGGGATGTAAACTTTATCGAATGGACTCAGGAGGAAGTAAGTGGACCTATAGGTGTTTATGCCAAGGTAAGGTATGCAGCCAAACCTGCCAAGGCTGAAGTGACATATATTGGTCAGGGTTTGGTCAGGGTTGACTTTGAAGAGCCTCAGAGAGCTATAACAAGTGGCCAGAGTGTGGTATTCTATTCTGAAGACAGGCTCCTTGGTGGGGGTATCATAGAATAGGATATATAGTATATAAAAATTGGTAAATTATATGACAGACGTTGTATTCTATAAGAGAGGTTATTCCAATACAGAATAACCTCAAATATAAAATACAAATATCAAGCCTACTTATAATTATTAAAACTGAATGTATTGATTAGAGTGTTGTAAACAATTTTTTCTTTTTCTAAAGTTAAGCCCAGAATTTTTAATAATAGGAGATTTCTTGAATAGTTTTCGTAAAAATTCCTTTTCATCTTCAGATAATCTTTTATATTTTAGCTGAAAGGAATTACAGAAAATTTCAATGAATTTGTCTATATTGTTTCCAGAAGAAATTATAACCAGACAAATTTTCTGTAATGATAAGGCAGTATCATCTTCAGGAATACTATCAATATCTTGTTCGTGATTTTTACGAATGTCTTTTAGGATAGTATCTCAAGTTTTATGAGTAACATGACAAAAGAAATTTTCTTCACCTATTTGAGTAGCCGATAGAGTTCTCAAAATATGGTCAATAGATACATCAGGATTTAGGTTTATGATTTCAGCCCTTACAGCTCCAAGAAAAGAATTTAAGTCATTAAATCGTTTAGTAGCAATGCCGTAAGCAAAAATCTCCGTATCAGCCATAAGTTTCATAAACTTATCATGTGTAGCAATTTCACAAAGTAAACGATTATTGATAGAACTACTTAACAATAAATTAACCATAGTATCACTCAAGTGTGGATTAGTTAAATCTGTATTTTGGTGATTTTTATTTTCTGTAAGACAAAGTAAATAGTCGGTAGATACATTGTAAAACTGTGCAAGTGTAACTAAATTACCATGATTTATTTCTTTGTAATCATCATTTTCATAGTTACTCAAAGCAGCTTTTAAATACCTGTTAGTTTAGCAGGTTCTTCTAAATTTAGATTATGTGCAACTCTTAAATCCTTTAAGCGTTCTTGTAAGGTTATTTTACACTTCATAACGGATAACCTCAATGATATAAAATATTCTTATAAATATTATTTCACACCATTTCCAGAATCGTGGAAAAACGAAAAAATAAGCCTTGATTCCAAGATTAAGGACATACGAGAAGAACATCTGTAAATACAATATCATATTTACAGATGTTCTTTAAAATTAAATTAGCGGTATGTAAGGATATGTATATATGGGGAAGCAGGTGAGAATATGAGACTTCCAAGTCGAACGAAACATCGCTGTGAGATTCAGGGGTATGAACTATATCAGGCATAACCGATAAAATTATGATAAAGAAAATTTGCATATTTTTTACAAGTTCACCATAGTATAAATAGTAATTTATAGATTATATTTTGTGAAAGTAGACAAATGTGTTGCAATATTTCTTTATATGTGTTAATGTTAAAACAACAAGTACACTTAAGTACATATAAGAACACATAAGTACAATTGTGAAGGTGGTGGTACATTATAAATATTATTATAAACACTGATTCTAGTGAGCCAATTTATGAACAAATTGAGAATCAAATAAAAAAACAAATTATATGCGAAGAATTAAAAACGGGAGATTCTATACCGTCTATGAGAGCATTGGCTAAAAATCTTAAGGTTGCTGTAATAACAGTTCAAAGAGCTTATGAAAACTTGCAGAAAGAAGGATTTATTGAAACCATACATGGAAAAGGTAGTTTTATATCAGCAAGAAATATTGAATTACAAAAAATAGAAAAATATAAAGAAGTAGAAGATTTAGCCAAGAAAATTATTAAGAGTATGCAATCAAGCTCTATATCAATAGATGATTTGATAGACTTAATAAAAAAGATATATGAGGAGGGGCAATAATGGTTTCGTCTAAAAATTCACTAGCGTTAAGAGTATCTGATTTAAACAAAACAAATAAATCGCATGATTTTTCTTTGAAGAATATAAATATCGAAGTGCCTTATGGTTCTATTGTAGGAAATATAGGGAAAAATGGTGCAGGGAAAAGTACAACTATATCCTGCATACTTGGTATGTTTCAAAAAGATGAGGGTACAGTGGAGATATTTGGTTCTGAGTATAGCAATCAAATAGATATTAAAAAGCATATAGGTGTTGTCTTGGATGAACCAAATTTTTCTTTATTATTAACACCTAGAGAAATAAATAATGTTATGAAAAATAATTATGATAACTGGGAGGAAAATAGCTTTAAAAGTTATTTAAAACGATTTGATTTACCGATAGATAAAAAGACTAAGCAATTTTCTTTTGGGATGAAGAAAAAATTATCATTAGCTATAGCATTATCTCATGAAACAAAACTTCTTATATTAGATGAGATTACTTCAGGTCTAGATCCGGTAAGCAGAGATGAAATACTGGGTATTTTATTGGAATTTATAGAAAATCCGGAACACTCTGTGTATATATCATCGCATATTACATCAGATTTGGAAAAAATAGCTGATTATATAGTTTTTATGGATAATGGCAAAGTTGTGCTAAGCGGAGAAAAGGACGAACTGCTATATAACTACGGAATACTTCGTTGTAGTGATACAGATTTAGAAAAAGTTGAAAAAACGGATATAATTTCATATAGGAAAGAATATGGGATAGTAAATATTTTAGTAAAAGATATATCGAAGGTAAAAAATAAATACAAGGAGTTTGTGATAAATAAACCTAATTTTGATGAAATGTTGCTAATTTTGACAGAGGGAGGAGAGGGCTAATATATGAAAGGATTGTTATTAGAAATATATTTTAAAAATTTTAAAAATATATGTGTAATGAATGCATTTTTGATCACAATTTGGATTTTAATAAATTTTTTTTCTGTCATGCAAATGATTGTTTTTGCATATAGTGCAGTTGTAATATTCTCCAACAGTTTATTAATACTCTTATCACAGAGAAAAGATTATGATTTGAAATTGTATAAATACGAGTTTATGTTACCGATAAAAAAAGAAAACATAGTTTTATCAAAATATGTAAGTCAAATAGGCATTATTTTCCTGGCTGTGTTGATGTTAATAATCCTGAATTATATATCAATTTACGTAGGTAAGAATTATTTTGATTATGGTTTTTCAGATTTTATAATTTTATTAAATATTCTGTTGGCTTTTATTCTACAAATGGTATCAATATTTTACTTGGCTTTGTACTTTATTGATTTAGATAAAGGTGATTTGTGGCTAGTTATAGGGTTAATTGGATCCTTGGTGCTTGTAGCTATAGAGATATTTGTTGTTAATAGGCTTGGATTTTCTAAGCCAGGTGGCAATGTTGCACTTTGTATAATGTATTTTATGTTATTTATAACATCATACGTATTGAACTCAAAAAAAATGAAAAATTTAAAATTAGATATTTAGGAGAAAAAGGATGGCTATAGCAGACGTAAATTCAATTCTTAGTAGATCATTTCGAAATGATAGAATTTCTAAAATATCATGGGAGAGTGGTAATTATTTAAATGTGACTATATGTGTTACTGAAGAATGTAACTTGGAATGTACATATTGTTATATGGTTGGAAAAAATAATTTCAAAAAGATGAGATTTGAAACAGCAAAGAAAATAGTAGATTTCATTGTGAATGATCCATATTGTAATAGTTTATCAGATAACTTATTAATTGATTTTATTGGAGGAGAACCATTATTGGAAATGGAATTAATAGACAAAATAAGTGATTATATCTGTCTACTATTGTATATTAAAAAACATAAATGGTTTAACAATCTTCAGTTTTCATTTTCTACAAATGGAACATTGTATGATTCAAAAATAATGGAAAATTATTTAAAAAAACATAGATACCATGCCGGGTTCGGATTCAGTATTGATGGTACTAAAGAAAAGCACGATTTAACTAGAGTTACTAGAGATGGAAAAGGATCCTACGACAAAGTTATAAAATCGTTCCATAAATACAAACAGGATTATGGAGATGAAATATTTCAAAAATCAACATTTTCTAGTGATGATTTAATATATCTAAAAGATAGTATAATTCACTTATGGGATCTTGGATTTAAGAATGTTGAATCAAATTTGGTTTATGAAGATGTTTGGAAGGAAGAAGATCCATATATATTTGAAAATCAACTTAAAGAACTTGCAGATTATATGTTTGAAAGTGGTAGATATTTAACCCACAGTGTTGCGTATTTTGAAAAGAGGAGAGGATTACCTCTTGCTAGTAATTCAATGAATCAAAATAGGTGTGGGGCTGGATATAAAAGTTTGGCATTTGATACAGAGGGGAACATTTATCCATGTATTCGATTTTTAGAAATGTGTTCAGATGATAAAAAGGGAATGATAGTTGGAAATATAGAAAAAGGTGTAAATTACAATGCCTTGAGAGCTTTATGTGGAACTACTTGGACAGCCGTAAGTGATGAAGAATGCAATAATTGTAGTGTTGGAACTGATTGTGGGTGGTGTGTTGCACAAAATTATCAGGAGAATGGTTCTTTATATAACAGGACAAAGCATATATGTGAAATGCATAAGGCTAATGTGAGGGCAAATAAGTATTTTTGGAAAAAACATGAGTTGGAGACTGGAAAAACATCAGATAGGATTATCGAAAAAGTGTTGTTTTAGCAACATAATGAACTGAAATATATTTATTTTATAACTTCCGATGATGCACCTTCATTTTGTAGCTATACAAAGCGATATAGCGAAGGGAATCGTATGACTAAGAAATTATATACTGATGCTTTAGATTTTTGTCTAGATAATGAGGTTTTACCTATTTTTTTAGGTAGTTATGAAATTGATTTAGATAGTGAAAAGAAAGTGTTCTTTGAAATAGATAGAAGAAGAACCTTTAAAAATCCACATAGATCTATAACGGTAGTGGATGATTACTTAAAAAACATAACTACACCAGTCATAAATTATATTTTGAGAAAAAATGAGATTGGAAAGTTAAAAAATACAATTGAAAAGTTCTGTGACGATGGGATCAAACGTATAAACCTCTTTATCGAAGATATGAATCTATGGAAGGATAGTGATATTGAACTATATGAAAGTCAATTACATGAGTTATGTGAATATGTTGTAGATCTATATATTAAAAGAAGTGTTTTACTTCAAATTAATATCTTGAGCGATAGAATAATGCTAGAAAAAAACAATACTAGGGATTGTGCAGCGGGTATAAATTCAGTTGCATTGGCACCAAATGGTAAATTTTATGTATGTCCAGGATTCTATTTCACTAATCCTGATTGGGATATAGGGAACTTAAAAGAAGGAATAGATTTTTCTGAGAAACGTAAATATTTCAGGGATAAGTCAGCAATGTGTTCTGAGTGTGATGCAAGTGCGTGCAAGAGATGCTTATTAGATAATAAAATAATAACATCAGAAATAAATGTTCCTTCGTCAAACCAATGCAGGATATCGTTTGTAGAGGCAAATGCACAACAATATTTTGCGAATTTACTGCAAAAAAATAAAGAAGTTTTAAATATGTATATTCCGGATGATATTAAAGTATTAAAATATAACGATTATGTTTCAAAAATGATTTTTAATGATGAAAGAGCAATTGCAGATAAATGGAATTATTAAACGAGAAAGGTAGAAAAATGAGCTGTGTAAGAAATATAGAAATAACACCAGATGAAGTAAAAGAGCTTATGATTAGGGTTCAGAAATTCAATTCAATCAGGACTATTGATTTGATTATAAATAATAATCCCAATATAGCTGGCGAATTTCGTTTAGATGAAAATATATCTGACAGCATTGGAACTGAGCTTTTAGATGCGGATAAAGATTGCAGAAAATGGTGGAAAGAGATTTGCAAAAAATACAAATTGCAAGAGGATTCAGGCTTTAAGGTGGATTATGAATCCTGCGTTTTGACATTGATATAATTGTACTATTTCAATTATATATATATTAAGAAAGGAGGGGCGATATATGGACTTTATGCTTTATACAAAGCCAGATACACCTGACATAGTACCTTTTGCTTGCGGATATCATGATAGATGTAAGGGTTGTAAAAATGCTTGCACAGGTTGCAGATCTGGTTGCAAAGGTTGTACAGCTGGATGGTTTATAGGTTAGGTGTTAAAAAATAAGAAAGCTCATTTATGAGCTTTCTTATTTCACTTTAAGGAGTAATTAAATAATTGTGGTATGGAAATGAAAAATAAAAAAAGCATTGTTAATAACATAAAAGTGGTTAAAATATTAAATAAATGTACACCTAGTCAAATTCCATTGATTATAGCAAATGCAGTTTTAAAAAGTATTCAAGCCATTATAAATATTTTATTATTTAAGTATGTTTTCAATATGTTAATAATTAAGGTTGAATATAATGTTTTGATAACAAATTTAATTATAATTTTTACTGCCAATATGATTATTTTAATGATAAATATATTCATAGAACAGTTTTTTATAACTAAAAATAAAAGAATTATAGTGGGTCACTTTCAAAAATTACTGTTTGATAAAAGTGTTAAATTTGAGCTAGAGTGTTTTGAAAAAATGGAGTATTACGATGAATTTAAAAAATCTAAAGACCAGGTTGAGAAAAGAATAGAGGATATCCAAGAAACACTTTCAAGTTTTGTGTCATCAATTTTTGGAATTGGTGCATTTATTGGTTTAATAATAACTATGGAACCAATTATAATTATATTTTCATTTGCGAGCGTATTAATGTCCTTATTTTTAAATAAAAAAGCTATAAGTATGCAATATGATTTTTATGAAAAAATAACACCATTAGAGCGAAAAGTGGATTATTTTTTGAAAATTAGTACTAATAGAGAATATGCTAAAGATGTAAGAATGTACTCTGGATTCGTAACTTTAATTAAAACGAAATTTAACTGTAATTTGTCAAATATAATTGAAACAATTAAAAGTTTTTCTAAAAAATACTCATATGTATTAGTGTTTCAGAACTTGGTTGTTCAAGGTGTGAATTTGATTACTGTAATATATATTGTGCGAAAAGTTTTCTTTAAATTAATATCTATAGGAGATTTTGTGGCACTAGCTGGCAGCAATCAACAATTGATTGAGCATATTAGCACATTATTTAGAGTTATTCCAGAGATATATGAACATGGTTTGTATTTAGAAAATCTATTCAATTTTTTGGAATACAATGTAAAAGTTTATGATGGCGAGGTAGATTCTGTTGATGAGAAAAATCTTGAGATAAAGTTAGAAAATGTTAGTTATATGTACCCAGAAACAAATGTATATGCTGTAGAAAACCTAACTATGAAAATAAAGCAAGGAGAGAAAGTTGCTATAGTTGGCGAAAACGGAGCAGGTAAATCCACATTAATAAAATTATTGTGTAGATTATATGATCCCACATCGGGACGTTTATATTTTCAAAATGAATTATATAAAGATTTAAAAATGAATATTATAAGGGACAATATAAGTGTTCTTTTTCAGGACTTTAAAATGTATTCGTTGCCTGTAATTGATAATGTTTTAATGAAAGAAGTAACAGAGAAAGATGGTGATATTGAAAATGTAAAAGAAATGCTACGAGTACTAAGAATGTTGCAAAGAGTAGAAAAATGTGATAACGGAATATTCACAGAAATATCTAGAGAATTTAGTAATAAAGGGACTTTATTTTCGGGAGGAGAGGAGCAACGTATTGCAATAGCAAGAATTTTTTTGCAAGATAAAAAAATATATATTTTCGATGAACCATTAAGTAAAATAGATCCTCTTTCTGAAAATAAAATTTTTGACTTGCTGATAGAAAAGTGCTCCGACAAAACTTTAATATTAATATCACACCATCTATCTAATTTATATAAAATGGATACGATATATTTTTTAGAAAATGGTAAAGTAAAAGAAAAGGGTTCACATGAAGAGCTCATGGCGAAAAAAGGATTATACTACAACATGTATATGCAACAAACAGAAAGATATTTATTGCAAAAAAATTGATTTAACATATATTATAAGGTTAAGGATAACTTAGCCTTCTTTCATGTAGGGACACGTCCCTACAAAATTTTAAGCAGTGTTAGCTGGTGTATGAGAAATTCCATCAGCTTCGCTGCATTTTTATTGTAGGGACGTGTCCCTGTTGAGCTCGCAAAGCGTGCGAAACAATAAACCACCCGCTATGCGGGTGCGCGACAGATGTTATACAAAAAAATCACCATTCCGTAGTATAATTGAATTGTTCAAGCTCAATAATACGAATAGGAAGGTGATTTTATGGCTAATAAAGCGAACAGCTT